>LWDU01033260.1_pt1 | contig 201988 bp, 181 predicted proteins | sample 727161 | NCBI WGS metagenome assembly LWDU01 (sample SAMN04566230, study PRJNA314399) | hydrothermal vent metagenome | isolation source: deep sea hydrothermal plume seawater | place: Mexico: Gulf of California, Guaymas Basin | collected 2004-07-11 | reverse complement strand
GTGCACATCAGGGTCGTACACCTTACGAATCACTCAGAGAAAAGCTAACATGACGCATGCAAGAGTGTTCCGGCGGCGCGCATCTACTACAGCCTGGAAAAACTTCGGCGTGTGGCGGGTCGCCAGGCAGTGCTGGATCCAGTGCAGCAAATTGTTTCAGCCTGGGATGGTGACAACTGCATAAGAGGCGCTTATAGCTGTGCACGTCCTGGTGCAGCAGATCAACGCCCGCTGCTTGCATGTCCTATCGATAATAGGCTTTTCTTTGCCGGTGAGGCGACATCAAGAAATTACTATGCGAGCGTACATGGAGCCTGCAGTTCCGGTCGCGAAGCGGCACGCGCCGCAACGGATTAGCAACTAAAATTCTAGATTTGCTCACTAAAATCACTTAACTAAAGATCGCCGCGCTATCGGAATGCGCGCAGTTCGGATTTCTAAGATGATTTTTGCCTCGCCTTTCACGGAAAAGTGAGGGTTTATTCAAGCGTCTTGACCGCATTCTAGTGACACAGTAGAGTCCCTACATCAATTTTAATAAACATTCAATTTAGTTTGCAGAGAAATCAACATGGTCGACAGATCGCGCCGGCGCCACGGGGGTGCTCGCGCTGCACGCCTCAGAATGCGCGAGGATGCAGCCAGTAAGAGCCCGGTGCATGCTGGCCTGATCGGTGGTGCCTACAAGCCGTTGCAGCAGGCTGACCTGGAAAAAATTCATCAGACCGCGCTAGAAGTGCTGGCAACCATCGGTATCGGTGAGCCTACTGCCGAGGTGGTCGAGTATGCCACCGCCGCCGGTTGTCACATCGATAAAAATGGGCGCCTGTGTTTTCCTAAAACTCTGATTGAGGACGTCATTGCTGGCGCGGCGCGCGAGTACACCATTTACAGCCGTAGCCCTACGCACGCCGACGTGCTGGTCGGTGGCTATCACGTCAACTATGCCACCAGTGGCGAAGCCGTGACCATATATAAAGCTGACGAGCGCCGGTTTCGCCCATCGACGTTAGTGGATCTATACGATCTCGGGCGCCTCACCGACAGGCTCGATCACATTCACCAATTCGGCCAGATGGTAATCCCGACCGAGCTGAAGGATCCGTATGAGCATGACTTGAATGTTGCTTATGCGCTTTGCGCCGCCACGCAGAAACCCTGCGAAATGGCTTTTAGCGACGCGCACAACGTGCGCCCTGCAATTCAGATGTTCGATATGGTGCTCGGTGGAGAGGGACGTTTTGCAGAAAAACCGTTCCTGTCGTTTGGTGGTTGCCCCATCGTCTCGCCTTTGCGTTTCGGTGAGGACAACCTAGATCTGCTGGTCGAAACCAGCAAACTGGGTCTGATCAATGACATTGCAATTGCGCCGCAAGCGGGTGCCACAGCGCCAGCGGCACTGGCTGGTTCGCTGGCGCAGGTTACCGCTGAGGGACTTGCGTGCCTGGCGATCGTCAACATTATCAACCCGGGCTGCCCGATGACCTTTGCAATCTGGCCGTTTATCTCAGACCTGCGCACCGGCGCGTTCAGCGGTGGCAGTGGCGAGGAAGCACTGGCAATGTCGGCTTGTGCGCAACTGGGACGATTTTACGATTTACCCACCAGCGTCGCTGCCAGTATGACTGACTCCAAGCTGCCGGATGCGCAGGCAGGTTTCGAAAAAGGCATTACCGCGGTTAGCGCTGGCCTTGCGGGTGCCAACCGTATTCTCGAATCAGCCGGCATGCTGGGTAGTTTGATGGGCTGTAGCTTTGAGAGTTTGATGATTGATAACGATATGCTTGGTATGGCCCAGCGGGTAGTCGCCGGTATCGAGGTCAATGACGAAACCCTGTCGCTAGACGTTATGCGCGAGGTTGCATTGGGCCCCGGGCATTACCTCGGTCACCCGCAAACGCTCGAATTGATGGAAACCGATTATCTCTACCCGGAACTTGCTGATCGTTCTGCTGCCGGCACCTGGGAACAGGAAGGCAGCCTCGATATCATGCAGCGAGCGCGTGACGGGGTACAGCAGACGCTATCGACCCATTATCCGGTAACTATTGATCCGCGAACCGATGCTGCGATTCGAAATCGATTTCCGATTAAGCTGGCACGGCAGGACATGCAGATAGGTAACGGACGCTGGTAATCGCGCGGTCAACCTATACAGCCAATATTTTTTGGTCTCACCCGTTAGATTGTCATGATAGTCTGGTCGGGGTGTTTTTCATGGTATTGATACGATGCCTGCAGGTTCAACCAGATTCCTGAATATTCTTGCCGGCACATCACAAGATCGGCGATTACTGCGGGCCAGTAACAGCAACCAGATCAGTATTTCGTTGTTCTGCAAATTCTAGTGCCTTATCTAGGCAGGGAATATTTCCATCAGAATCCTCGCCGCTATTGCACGAGTGAAAATGGGGGCCGATCAGCTCTGCTGGTTATGCACAGAGGAGTTCCTATGTTCGCTAAGATTCTTCAGCTCAATGGCCGTAACTTAGTTGCGCAATGAGGCTCTCAAGTAAAATCTGGTAATCGGTCCCTTGCTCATCGTAGTCGAATTAAAGGTGTGTTCTATGACCCTTACTCTAAGGAAGGAACCCGCAGACCGTTACGGCTGAGCTTCATGTTGAGGCATGGTGGCTTGTAAATCCGGTGCACGTTTTAGATAGAGCATCATGCTGGACCCTTGCCTGGTTCGTTGGATATCTCCATATAACCGCCAGATGCTGTGGCAAGGCTTTGAACCATGGAAAGGCCCAGGCCAGTACCTGTGCCAATCTCCCTAGTCGTAAAGAAGGATTCAAGGGCCTGCGCTAGCACTTCCTTTGCCATACCATGACCTGTATCTGTGACCGACGATACAACATATTCATTGGATTTAATGTCAGCTTCGAGTGTTGCTTCACTATCGCTAAATCCATTAGGATTATCTCGCTCTTGGTCGGCAGCAATATCGCGGTTATCCAGGTGGTGGTTTGCGCATTTGATTGTTAATATGCCACCGCGTGGCATAGCAGCTTTAGCATTTAGTGCCAGGTTCAGTAGGGCACTTTCTTAAGTGCTATCAAGAATCAGGAAAACTTGCGTAGCTATACGTCCTAATGTGAATGAAGATATCATAGGTTTTTTTGATCCGAGATTGAACGCTTTGGACGAAACTGCTGATTCTTTCCGGTTGCAAATTAATTAATTGAAACAAACCTGCCCCTGGATAGTAAGCCAAGGCCAGTATACTGGCCTTGGTTGCATCCCGGGTGTTTTAGCTGACTGCTTATTTGCATTGTTGATATTAGCGGCAATCTAATTGGCTGGTTTTATAGCCCTGATTACAAAGCGGCTGGTTTTTCCCCGTACATCGGGTGCGAATACCCTCTGATGCAATCCATCCTTGGGATTACGTAACATCTCAGAGGTACCACCAATCTCAAATCCGGCTGCCTCAAGCGTCGCAAATGCTTGTCGACTCTGCATCCTGTGCAGGGCACTATTGTCCTGGTCGGCACTGCCCTCATGATCAATAACACCGAGCACGCCACCTGGTTTGAGTAAGGCGAAGACTGATTCAGCAAAAGCAATGGTTTTCTCCCTTCCGCTGGCATTATAGACATCATGAAAATTGAGCGCGGTGACTGCAGCATCAACGCTCGCTGGCAAGAGTCCCAGATCTGGGAATGCTTTATCGACGCGGATGACATTAACAAGACGATTATGGGCGAGTCTTTTGCTTAGTGCCTTGTCGTTAGCACCGTCTCGAAATTCAAGTATTCGTTTTGGGTTCTGTGCATAGACCTTGCCAGTGGTTCCAACTGCGAGGGATAGAACTTCAGTGTAGTAGCCGCCCGCAGCCCATATATCGATTACGGACATACCTTCTGATATTCCCAGAAAGGCCAGGACTGCTGCTGGCTTTCGACCCGCATCACGTGCTTTGTCTGCCGTAGCGCGGGCATCGTTTTGCAAGGCGTTTTCGAGTCCTGCTAGAGGTTCTGCGGATGCTGCTATAGAAAGCAGCAGGCATGAAATGAAGGCATAGATTGTGGCTGTTGCGCGCATGAAAGACTCCTGTTGGTGTAAGTTGGATAGATGCTTAGTAAACATGGGATTACCAGATCGTGCAACTTGCTGCGTAGCAAGTTGAGTCGGTTTGCCTCAATAGGCTCTGTAGAAGACAGTCGCGGCTATAGCTGGGCGAGAAAGGAAAGGGTGTTTTCTCGCCGGGAACAAGCATTGTTAAGTCTTTTCCAGGCACTGGTTTAGTTGCTGGCTCAGCTTAGAGAGTGTTTACGGCATAGCCTATGGCTAGAGAGCCTACAATAAAGCAGTAATAGGAGAAATAGCGGAGCTGGGCATTGCGTACCAGCTTGATCATCCACTGACAGGCGAACAGACCGGTGACAAAGGCTGCTAGGAATCCAGTGCCGAGAACGCCTAAATTTTCGTCATAGAGGTTGATGCCGCCGTCAAGGATATCTTTAGCCACTTTACCCAGAATCAGGGGTACCACCATCAGGAAAGAGAAGCTGGCAGCTTTGCTGCGATCGATCCCGAGTAGTACAGCAGTTGCAATGGTGGCGCCTGAGCGGGAAATGCCGGGCAGGATGGCGATGGCCTGGGCAATACCGACAACAATGGCATGACTGAAGCTGACCTCTTTATTTGTCTGTTTGGCTCTGTCCGCCACAAATAGCAACCCTCCGGTTAACCAGAGCATGGCGCCGACCAGTATAATTTGCCGGTCGAACAGTCTCTCCATCTCCTGGCTGAACAGAAATCCGACAGCAGCGGCAGGGACCATACTGATCACGATCTTTATCGTGAACTGCAGTTCTGCGTTATTACTGAATCGGAAAATTCCCCTGATAACTTGGCTGACTTCCGCTCTGAAAATAACCAGCGTACTCAGCGCAGTGGCAAGGTGCAGTACGATAGTAAACATCATACTGTCCTGTGGCAGGCTGGTATCACCCAGTAAGGCTTTTCCAAGTTCAAGGTGACCACTGCTGCTGACGGGTAGAAATTCGGTCAAGCCCTGAATGATGCCCAGAATGATAGCTTCCATAAATGACACGGGCTTACTCCGATAGCATGCACATCCTTGTGTGCGAGTGACATGCAGAATATGAAGAATTAATTCGCTTTACAAGTTTGCAGTAGATTTCGAAATAAGGCCATTGGATTACCCGGCTTGTGATCTTGCTTGAACTGTTCGAAGCATACTTATCCGGGCTGGCCAGGATTGATTCTCAGCACAGGCATAGCCCGGCTAGGCGACTGCATGAGCAAGTCCTGAAGGCGGAGATTCTAAGTAAGCAGGGAGTGCAATTATCGGCGTATTAGATGACAATGAGTTCAGATTCTATTGGCTGCATTGACGCAAGATTTTAAGGTATTGCTATGAGTGACGAGGAAATCATCGATTTTAACCAGGCCAAGCAACCGCATGTTTTTGCCAGAAAAGATGAGAAGCTGAAGAATATGAAAAGTGCTTTCAAGGCAGCCAGGGAAAAAGCTGGATCAAATTCGAAATCACCACGGCACACTAGCCGACGGAAAAAGAAAAAGCGCTAGGTAAGTACTGATCATGAATCAGCATGGCCGGTAGCAACTGGCCAGATGGCAAATACCAATGAATTATTTGGAATGCAGGGTAAGCCAGCTCTGGTGCCGGGGTAGCCTCTTGTCGAATGTTGAAAAAGTGATAACCTGATTATCCCAGATATAAAAATAGGAACTGGCCACATGGCAAATATGGATGAATTATTTGGAATGCAGGATAAGACTGCCCTGGTTACGGGAGCTTCCTCAGGGTTGGGTGCTTTTTTTGCCCGTGTGTTGGCTGATGCAGGCGCCAGGGTTGTTCTCACAGCGCGACGTGAAGACAGGCTGGATGCTCTGGCTCAGGAGATTAATGACGCGGGCGGTGCAGCCATCGCAATGGCTTGTGATGTCGATGATTCGTCCAGTGTGGCCGCAGTAATGGGCCAGGCGTGGTCAGAATGTGGCCGGTTGGATGTAGTGGTTAATAATGCCGGTATTGTCGCTGATGGGGGATTTGTGCCGGAAAAACTTCCTCATGAAGTATTCGAGGCGACCCTTAAAACCAACCTGCTGGGCGTCTGGTATTGCTGCAGGGAAGCGGGTCAGAGAATGCTCGAGGATGGCGGTGGAGGGTCCATTATCAATATTACCTCTGTTCTGGGGATTGGCGGAAGCTGTGATAATCCAGCAGCCTACCAGACCTCGAAAGCGGGCGTGATCAACTTAACACGTAATCTTGCCTGCAGTTGGGCGGACAGGAAAGTCCGAGTTAACGCGATTGCGCCCGCTTATTTCCCAAGTGAAATGACAGGCCCCTACTGGGAGGTAGATGGATATACCGAATATGTCGAGGGCGCAACCCCCATGGGCCGCATCGGTGAGTTGGAAGAATTAGCAGGGCCACTATTACTGTTGGCCTCTGATGCCAGTAGCTACATGACCGGCACTACCATGCCCGTAGATGGTGGCTATAGCAATGCAATTGGACATGTTCGCTGGACTGATAACATCTACCAGGGTCTCAGGGCAGTGATTCCAGAAGACGGTTCGATCCCCATTGGTTATGAATAAGCAGTACTCACAAGTCAGCATTCTATGAAGCGATAGCGTAAATGGTAGGGGTAGTCGCAGCCTAAGTATCTGGTGATGGATGTTGCACTGCTTTCTTGGGTTTCTGCGATTGCCGATCTTGGCGGGTTAACTGGGCTGGCTTGGTCTGTGAAGATCGCCCGCCGGGCAATGGTGGGCAGATAAAAGCAGCGTTGTTAATATAGTGTTTAGCGCTGTGTTTTTGCCCTGATTTTCGGGTAAACTCAATTTCAATGGTCAGCCGCAGCTGATCGCTTCTTCAGCAAACCTGCAGAGACACGTTAAGGCGCTTCGGTCCGCCGAGACCATACATTTCCGGTGACTCAGTTTCGGTCAGGCGAATAGAAGAGAAATGTCGGGCCAGACAGTTCACTGCAATCTCGCCTTCCAGTCTGGCCAGGTGTGCGCCCAGGCAGAAGTGTATGCCAAATCCGAAAGCGAGGTGCGGATTCGGGTTTCTCGCAATATTAAATTGATCGGCCTGTTCAAAGACGCGTTGGTCGCGATTGGCTGATGCTATCAGTGGCAGGACGAGCTCGCCTTTAGGTATTTTCTGGCCAGCGATTTCCACCTCGGACGTGGTTCGTCGCACGGTAGCGGAAAAAGGAGAATAGAACCTTAGCGCCTCTTCAATAAAAGTGGTTGTCAAGGAAGGATCAAGCTTCAGTTGGCCAAGGGTTGCCGGGAAGGCGTGAAAGACCCGTGCTGAGGCGGTGATGAGCCCGGTTGTGGTTTCGTTACCGGCAATGAGCAGTAGGCGGCAGAAGCTAAGCAGTTCATCGTCTGAAAGGTAGCCTTCTTCGGTTTTTGTCTCTATCAGTCTGCCCAGTAAATGCGGTTGCGGGTGTTGCCTGATAAAAGCTATTTTATCCAGGAAATAGTGATCCATTTCATCAGCTGCAAGCAAGGCTTCGGGACTCGGTGTGGCAAACAGGATGTCAGCGATATTGCTGAATATGGCATCGGACCAATTCTTGAAGACCTGCATGTTGCCATCTTCCACGCCCAGCATTTTAGCGATGACCATCACCGGCAGCGGCGCTGCCAAGGCACTGACAAGGTCTACTTCTGTCTCGGTCAGTATTTGGGAAACCAACTGCTGACAGCTACGCGTGATCTGGTCCCGTTGTTGTTCGATGTGGGATGGCTTGAAGGCGCGACTGACAAGTTTTCTTAGGCGATGGTGAATAGGCGGGTCGCTGAACAGCATTGTTGGTGTCTGCCGGCCTTCAACTGGTCTCAACGAAACCTCTGAGGAGAAAGTTTCATGGTTTCTTAAAACAGTGTTTACGTCCTGGTGACAGGCAATCTGCCAGGGCCCGTCACCGATTTTACTGACCGGAGCAGTTTCACGGAGATGGCGATAGATATCGTAAGGGTTCATGGTAGGCGCGGTTTCTGTCATGGCAGGCTGTCAGTAATGGGATTCGGGATATTACTTTAATTCACGGCTTGTGTCTTTTACCGGGAGGGCGATTATTTTTTCTTGTTATGCTTCGCGCGACAGGCATGATATAGAGGTTGAATTGCATTTGATTTAAGAGATAGGCTGTTATCAGGTTGGCGTTGGTTTACTAAGCTTAAGCATTATTGTTGAGATAGCTGGGAGAGATACGTTTGCTGAACCCCTGACTTCAGGGCGAGAATCCATTGAGGACCCGTCAGATAAAATTGCACAATAGGAGGGATATCGTGAATCATCAGACTAGAAGGTGGGGTCGGTCAGTCGTCACGGGCATGGCTTGTTGTATCATGTTTTTGCTTTTCGCTGGCTGTGATCAGAAAGAAGTTGCCCTAGAAGTTACCGTAGATGCCGGCAGTGCAGTCGCATCTGCTATGGTTGATCCGGTGAGTGACCAGGTAGCGCCGCGTCGCTTTGGTGGTGTGTTTCTACAGATGCCAGAGCTCACTATCAGTGGCAATGCGGAACGCAGTGCCGCACGCGAGGTATTTTTCGGCGACTTACATGTGCATACTGATTATTCCTTTGATGCTTTCGCGTTTGGTACTATAGCAACGCCTTATGATGCTTATCGCTATGCCAGGGGAGAGCCACTGGCTCACCCGGGTGGTTTTAAGGTGCAGCTACGACAACCGCTCGATTTTTATGCCGTAACAGACCATGCCATGTTCCTTGGTGCAGTGAAGGCAGCAGCCGATACAGAGACTAATTTTTCTAAATTAGATTATGTGCAGTACATCAACAACCTTAATGCTCCTGAAAATCTGAACATCGGAACTATCCTGCAGAGGCGAGAGGTCTTCTCGACCTTCCTGCCCAAGACTATTGCGAAGGTTCAGGATGGTTCTTTAGATGAAGATGTGCTCAATGCGATTGCCCGGGACGCCTGGCGGGATTCCGTTGACGCAGCCAATGCTTTTTATGCGCCTGGAGAATTCACGACTTTTGTCGCTTATGAATATACCTCGTCTACTGATGATCGAGGCAATCTGCACCGCAATGTGATTTTTAGGCGTGCCGACAAGCTGCCAGCTATGCCTTTTTCAAGATTTCACAGTCAGGATCCAGAAGGTCTATGGGACTGGATGGATGGATTAAGGGCGCAGGGGATAGAATCCCTGGCGATACCCCATAACTCCAATGGCTCCAATGGTCATATGTTTGCCCTGACCGATTGGGGCGGTGCTGCGCTGGATAGCACTTATGCGGCAAAACGACTGCGTAACGAGCCTTTGGTGGAGATTACCCAGGTCAAGGGTACCTCAGAGACTCACCCTTTGTTATCGCCAACCGACGAATGGGCGGATTTCGAAATTATGCCCTATAGAATCGCCACCACGTTATACAGCGAACCCGAGGGCTCCTATGCCAGGAAAGCGCTGCTCGATGGCTTGTCCCAGGAACAGGCAGGCTTGGGTAATCCTTTTCAGTTTGGTTTTGTCGGCGCATCTGACTCTCATACTGGTGCGATCAGCGATGATGAATCTAATTTTTTCTCTAAAGTGGGATTGCTGGATAGTACCAGTGCTTTACGGGGTTCGACGCCGTTAAGTGAGGCGGCGCTAGCCGTGCGTAGAAAAGCCGGAGCAACTAACCTAAAAGAAATTGCGGGCAGCACCTATCAGACAGGTGCTTTCGAAACCTGGGGAGCCTCAGGTATTACCGGGGTCTGGGCGGAAGAAAATACCCGGGCGGCCTTGTATGCAGCTTTTCGTCGAAAAGAGACCTTTGCAACATCAGGCCCGCGCATCAGGGTTCGTTTTTTTGCTGGATATGGATTGGGAATCGAGGCCTTGGATGATCTGGATTCGTTACGTATCGCTTATGACCGGGCAGTTACCATGGGAAGCAATTTGACTGTGCTGGGTGAGCACAGCCCCGAGTTTTTGCTATGGGCCGCTCAGGATGCAAATTCGGCCAGATTACAGCGATTGCAGATAATCAAAGGCTGGCTGGAAAATGGCAAGGCTCACGAAAAGGTGTTTGATGTGGCATGCTCTGACGGTGGCATTGTTGATTCAACAAACTATCGTTGTCCTGATAATGGCGCCAGGGTCGATCAGGATACCTGCGCGATTTCCCAGGGTGTGGGCGCCGGTGAGTTAAGTGGGCTCTGGCTCGATCCGGAATATGACCCAGGTCAGCGAGCATTTTACTATGTGCGAGTGCTGGAGAATCCGACCTGCCGCTGGTCCACCTGGGATGCAATCAAGGCTGGCGTTCCTCCCCGCGAGGATCTTAAGGCATTGATCCAGGAGCGTGCCTGGTCTTCGTCTATCTGGCTTGTGCCTGATCACCTTCCGTAGGATCAGTCGATCCGCACTGAGCAGATTTGGAGTCTGCTCTCTAGGTCGGTATGCTGCTTGCCTTTTCAGGTGACTGCGGTGCTACTGCTATTGTGAGTGCAGTCGCATAGATAGATCGATGGACCGGCAGTTTTTGGTGATCGCGCCCATGGAAATAAAATCGACCCCGGTCTCGGCTATGGCAATGAGTTCATCTTCGCCATCGATTCCGCCAGAGGCTTCAAATAATACATTGGCGGGGCGATTTGCAACCGCTAGCTGCAGGTCGGACAGGCTAAAATTATCGAGCATGATCCAGTCTGGCGTTTCCTGTAGCGCCTCATCCAGTTCTGCAAGGGATTCGACTTCAATCTCCAGCCTTAGTTCTGGCGCCAGTGTTCGAGCCTTTTGAATCGCGGTGGCGATGGAACCCGCCGCAAGGATATGGTTCTCCTTGATCAAGAAAGCATCGAATAAACCGACTCGATGGTTCAAGCCTCCCCCAACAGAGACGGCGTATTTTTGTGCCAGCCGAAGGCCAGGGATGGTTTTTCTGGTATCGAGCAATTTTGCTGAAGTGTGACGAATCAGGTCTGCATAGTGTCGAGTGATAGTAGCTGTTCCACTTAAGGTCTGCAGAAAGTTTAGACTGGTTCTTTCGGCGGTGAGGATGCTTGCCGCCTTACCCGAACAGGTGAACAGTTCAGTGCCTGCTGCTACGCTGGCACCTTCTTCGACCAGCCAGGTAATTTCGATGCCAGGGTCAACTTGCGAGATGACCTCGTCTACCCAGGGTTTGCCCGCAATAATCGCTTGTTGGCGTGTTATTACTGTTGCTTTTGCCTGTTGATGGTCGGCAATCAGCTTGGCTGTGACGTCGCCGCTGCCAACATCTTCTGCGAGAGCCGTTTTTACGGTATCAGTAATAAGGTTAAAAAAATTAATCGTCATGAGTTGATGGATAATATTGTCGGATCAGTAGTTCGTTTCCAGATTGGCTAAATTCTACCTGACTAAGCGCGCTCATGCCTAACAGCACAGCCTGGCCCTGCATCCCGGGATTGATGGATGCAGCTACGTTTTCTAATACAATATCACCAATGGACAATCTTTTTATGCGAGTCCGATAAACCTTGACGGTGCCATTTGCCGTAACCGCTATAGCGCCTCTACCCTGCTTCAGTTCCAGTTTTTCGGCAATTTGCTGTGGAACAACCACATCAGTTGCCCCCGTATCGATGAGAAAGTCAGTGGTGCGGCCGTTGATTTCGCCTCTGGCGAGATAGTGTCCTTGGCGGTTTCTATCGAGGCGTACCAGCGTGTGGACCGCTGTCCTTTCCGACACCAGTTCCTGATTGGGGTGCATCTTTTTTTCTTCTGCCCGATTAAACCACATGGTTATGACAGCCAGTGTCAGCATCATGCCAGCGGCCATCATACCCGTGCCTATACGCGGTGAGCTTGACATTGGCTTCATTTCCCCTTCAGCTTCGTTTTATACTCGAAGATCATACCTATGACAGCGATAATACTTTGATAGTGGAGATCAGATCACACAAGCTGGTAAATGCAAAGTTTGTTGCATCTGCACATTCGGACGCGCGGCCCGGTGCGGAATTGAGTTTGATAGTTATTCATAATATCAGTTTACCGTTAGGGCACTTTGGAACACGATATGTTTCAGAATTGTTTACCGGTCAGATTGATCCCAGCCGCCATCCTGACCTTAAAGGACTGGCTGGCGTTAAGGTTTCCAGCCATTTATTGATTGATCGCAATGGGGCAACGACCCAGTTTGTAGAGTTTGATCGCAGAGCTTGGCACGCGGGTAGCTCAGAATTCAGGGGCAGAACAGCGTGTAATGATTTTTCCATTGGCATTGAGCTGGCAGGAACCGATGATTCGGCGTACACCGATGTTCAGTATCAGGTGCTGTCAGCCATCTGCAAGGCTTTAATGATAGAATACAAGATCGGGGTTGAATGTATCGTTGGCCATAGCGATATTGCCCCAGGCAGGAAAACAGACCCAGGACCTGGATTTAAATGGCAAGCTTTCCGTGACACACTAGGGCCCTGATAAGTAACTATTAGATGAAAGAGGTGTTTCCTTTTGGAATTCCTGGCTGTCGCCATATTAGTTTTACTACAGCGGTATTGGTCCGGGCCTTTGCCTCTTTCAGGATCTATTAACGTCGCTGACTGGCTGGCTTTATCAGGTCGAATACCAGGATCGGAAACATTAATTTATGTCGTTTCTGTGGGTATTCCCGCTGTTATTATCTGGCTGATCGCAGAAAGTATCTCTGATACCTTACTGGGGCTTTTATATCTATTCGCCTGTATAGGGGTCTTGATGGCCTGTATTAACCGGGTTGATATCGCCGTACTGTTTGATCAAGCACATCAGGAGTTGCGGTTGCTGGATGATGAGCAGGACCTGATGTCGGCGGAAAATGGATTTGCTGAGCTGCAGGCAGTTGTACACAGGCAACTCCATCTGGACGTGACCATCTACCTGTTCTGGTGTTTGCTGCTTGGGCCCGCGGGGTCTATCTTATGCCTGTTTAATCGAATTTACTGTGATCAACTGGAAGCAGATTCTGACCTGGTGTTATCCGATGAACTGGCTTCCAACTCTGTCGCGGAGAGGCCGCATACATTTCCAATGAAGGTTCAGTACTGGCTTGAATGGCCGTCAGCCAGGGTCAATATTATGATTATGATGTTTGTTGGTCAGTTCAATGCTGGCTGGAAGGTTTTGTCCGAGTCTTTGCTTGATTTTCAGAGTGCTGCCCTGGAGTGGCTGGTTCGAGCCTATCATAGTGGTGTTGTTCGAGAGGACTATGATGGATTGCAGGATTTTAAAGCCAAGCAGGTTGCTTATCTCGATGAATGTGAACAGTTCCTCAATCGACAGTGTATGGGTTGGATAGGGTTTGCAGCAGTTTTTGCGATTTTTGATTAGCCGCTCAATGAAGGTCTGGAATGTTTCAGGCGCCTTGGCCCTGGCCAGTCTGTTTTACGCTATGGCTGGGCTTGCTGCTTTGAAGACAGTGGATGATTCGAGGCAGGAAGTTGTCCTGTATGCTGCTGCCAAGAAGGTGGTCTCTCTGGCACCTCATCTCACTGAGGTTTTATTTGATTTAGGGGTGCAGGATACCTTGGTTGGCACCTCGCGTTATTCTGATTACCCGGAGGCGGCTAAACATATTGATATCATTGCTGATGCATTCCAGATTAATGTGGAAGCAGTCATCGCTAGGCAGCCTGATCTGATATTAGCCTGGAGTTCCGGAGGCGATTCTCGGGCGTTGCTCAGATTGGAGAAATTGGGTTTCCCTGTTTATCGAAACGAAGCCAGAAAGCTGGCGGATATAGGCTCTACATTTGTTCGTCTCGGTACGTTATTTGACCTGAAAGACAGAGGGTTGGCTTTGCAGGCCAGGTTTAGCAGGCAGTTACAGCGCGTCAAGCGCCAGTATGCCGACCATAAAGTAAAGCGTGTCTACCTGCAGATATCAGAGCGTCAGTTGTATAGCATCAACGATCATCACTTAATTGGCCAAGCGCTCCAGTTGTGCCATGCAACCAATATTTTTGGTAAAGAAGCGATGATGGTTGCACCGGTTTCAAAGGAGAGTGTGCTTGTTCGCAAACCGGATGTTCTTATCATTAGTAGCTCTGAACGAGGGTTCTCAGAATCGTTGCGAATGTGGGGTCAGTTCCAGCAGTTCAGGGACAAAATAAGGTACGTTGATTCAGGGAAGTTATCTCGACCGTCCCTCAGAATGTTAGATGGTATCGAAGATCTTTGTCGGCAGATTCATAGCAGTGAAGGCTAGCTTCATCGCATCGGCTAATCATCTCTTACCTTTTTGAGGTTATTATTATAAAATCTGTTGATAACTAAAGAACACTCTTATGAATGATCAGACCCACGTCGATCCCGATCCAGAAGAAACAAAGGAATGGCTTGACGCGCTAACTTCAGTACTGGAAACCCAGGGTGTCCAGCGTGTTCAATATCTGCTGCAGAAGCTTTCAGTAAAGCTGACTGAAACTGGCACCCAGTTACCCTATGCTATAACCACACCCTATCGAAATACCATCCCTGTGCATCAGGAGGCTCGTATGCCCGGGGATTTGTTTATGGAGCGCAGCATTCGCTCTTTGATAAGATGGAATGCCATGGCAATGGTGATGCGGGCGAACCTGAAGGACGGAACCCTGGGCGGCCATATATCGACCTTCCAGTCCTCGGCAACCTTATATGACGTTGGCTTCAATTACTTTTTCAGAGCCAATACGGCAGAGGCTATGGGCGACCTGCTCTATATCCAGGGACATAGTGCGCCCGGTATTTATGCCAGATCTTTTCTGGAGGGAAGGTTTTCTGAAGCGCAGTTAGATCTGTTTCGCCAGGAAGTTGAGGGTAATGGTTTGTCATCCTACCCGCATCCCTGGCTGATGCCCGATTACTGGCAGTTTCCGACGGTGTCCATGGGGCTGGGACCACTGCAGGCTATTTATCAAGCGCATATCATGAAGTATTTGGGTAATCGAGAACTGGCGCCGCCTGGAGATCGCAAGGTGTGGTGCTTTGTTGGCGATGGAGAAATGGATGAACCGGAATCCCTCGGTGCGATTTCTTTAGCAGGGCGTGAGAAGCTGGATAACCTGATCTTTGTTGTCAATTGTAATCTGCAGCGTCTTGATGGGCCTGTCCGTGGCAATGGTAAAATTATTCAGGAGTTGGAAGGCGTGTTCCGGGGTGCGGGCTGGAACGTGATCAAGGTCATCTGGGGCCGGCAGTGGGATTCACTGTTTGAAAATGATAGATCGGGATTGCTTCAGCAACGCATGGATGAGGCTGTCGATGGTGACTATCAGAATTATAAAAGCCATGACGGAGCTTATGTCAGGGAGCATTTTTTTGGCGCTTATCCAGAACTGACAGAGATGGTAGCGCATCTGACCGATGAGCAAATATTCAGATTGAATCGGGGCGGTCATGATCCTTACAAAGTCTATGCCGCTTATGCTTCCGCTGTCGGCCACAAAGGTCAACCTACTGTTATCCTGGCTAAGACAGTTAAAGGCTATGGATTAGGGCTGGCTGGTGAAGCACAGAATTTCACTCATTCAGTTAAAAAATTAGACACCGAAGCGTTACGCGTTTTCAGAGACCGATTCGATATCCCAATCAGTAATAAGGAACTTGAATCGATCCCTTATTATCGCCCGGCTGAAAATTCCAACGAGATACGCTATTTAAAAGAATGCCGGGCTAAGCTGGGTGGACCCATACCGTCTCGGGTCAATGAATTTGATGGACTGGCTATTCCGGGTCTTGAGATTTTCGAATCTATTACAAGAGGCAGCGGTGGTCGTGAGATTTCGACCACCATGGCTTTCGTGCGGATTCTTTCAGCCCTGATTAAGGATGATCAAGTAGGACACAGAGTCGTGCCCATCGTTCCCGACGAGGCAAGAACTTTCGGTATGGAGGGCATGTTCAGACAGTTGGGTATCTATTCCAGTGTGGGCCAGCTTTACGAACCGGTTGATACCGGCCAGATCATGGCTTATCGGGAAGATGAGCATGGTCAGGTAATGGAAGAAGGCATTAACGAAGGTGGTGCATTTGCAGCCTGGCTTGCCGCTGCAACTGCTTATTCGAATCACAGCAGTACCCTCATTCCATTTTATATTTTTTACTCCATGTTTGGTTTTCAGCGCATTGGTGATTTGTGCTGGGCTGCTGGTGATCTCAGGGCGAGAGGGTTTCTACTGGGTGGTACTTCAGGTCGAACCACATTAAACGGTGAAGGCCTTCAGCATCAGGATGGCCAGAGCCATATCCTGGCAGGCACGATTCCCAATTGTATTTCTTATGATCCTGCCTACGCCTATGAACTAGCCGTGATTGTCCAGCACGGCATGCAGGTGATGTACGTTGACAAAGAAGCCAAGTATTTTTATATCACCGTTACCAACGAGAATTATGTGCAGCCAGAAATGCCTGAAGCATGCCAGAGCGGCATTATCAAGGGTATGTATCAGGTAAAGAAGAAAGCCAGTTCAAGCGGTAAAAAGGCGGTTCAGTTGCTTGGTTCCGGAGCAATTCTAAGAGAAGTTTTAGCTGCAGCGGAGCTGCTCCAAAAACGTTATGGTATCGACGCTGATGTCTGGAGCGTAACCAGTTTCAATGAACTAAAACGGGATGGTGATGATGTCGACAGGTGGAATCGTCTTCACCCTGAGGTTAAACCGCGACGCACTTACCTGCAGGAGTGCCTGGCTGAATCATCCGACCCAGTGATAGCAGCCAGTGATTACCTGAAGTTGTATGCTGATCAGATCAGATCGCAGATAAGTAGTTCCTATACCGTGCTAGGTACAGATGGTTTTGGAAGAAGTGACACTCGCGCTAAATTGAGGTCTTTTTTTGAAGTCGATCGTTATTTTATCACGCTGGCAAGTTTAGACGCTTTGGCTCGCGAAAATGTGATTGATGTGAGCGTAGTAAAAACTGCATTGTCGGAGCTGGGCATTGATCCTGATAAATCAAATCCGGTTAGTACATGAGTGCAGATAAAGTCATAGCTGTGCCCGATGTTGGTGATGCTGAGCAGGTCGAAGTTGTGGAAATTCTGGTGCGTCAGGGTGACAGAGTTGAAAAAGACCAGTCACTGCTGGTACTTGAATCTGATAAAGCCAGCGTTGAAATACCCTCGCCGTCCTCGGGCATCATTAAACAATGCTTCATTGATGTAGGCGCGATAGTAGAGGAGGGGGATAAGCTGCTGGAACTGGGTGTCAGTTCAGAGGATGCAACTGAATCTGCCGCTGTTGCGGATCACACCCGCTCGGATGAATTAACGCCTACCGAGAGCCCAGCGGGAAGTACAGGTGCACCCCTGCATGATGAACCTGGGCGGGTACAAACCGTCGATGCAACCCTCGGACATCAGATTGTTTCCCTGCGCATGCCGGATATGGGAGAAGTTGAATCGGCAGAAGTTACCGAAATAGTCTGCGCAGTTGGCCAGACTATTGCGGCAGAACAGATACTGCTGGTTGTCGAAACAGATAAAGCCAGCGTTGAGATACCCTCGCCGTGTGCGGGTGTTATTGTGCAAATCCTGACGTCCGAGCAACAGGCTGTAGTCTCTGATGAATTGCTGATTGAGATTCGCACGCAGGAAGTAGACGATTCATGGTCAGATCGGAACAGAGCGGCTAGCCAGAAGGATCGGCCGAAACGGTTGGAAGCTGCCGTAATAAAAGCACCTGCCACAACCGGCCAGAAGAAAGGACGGAATCGCCCTCAAGAGCAGCCCCTACACCAACAAACTAATCCCTCCAGCGCCGTGCAGGTACATGCGGGCCCAGCTGTGCGTAAATTAGCCAGAGAATTTGGGGTAAACCTTCAGCAGGTTGCAGGTTCGGGTAAGCGTGGTCGCATTATCAAGGAAGACGTCCAGCTGTTTGTAAAAACCAGCTTCAACGCAGGTAGAACCCAAGTACAGGCCACGGAAAATCGGCCTTTACCCGATTTTTCAAAATTTGGATCGGTTAACAAAGTAGCCCTGCCCAGGATAAGGCAGGTGAGTGCCAGGAATTTGCAGCGCAACTGGCAGGCGATTCCCCATGTAACACATTTTGACGAAGCCGATATCACTGAATTGGAAGACTTCAGGAAGCTGACCAATAAAGAACAGGCGCCCGGCAAATCAAAACTGACGCTATTGGCTTTTCTGATTAAGGCCTGTACATTGGCTCTTCAAGCCTACCCAAGGTTTAATTCATCGATAGAACCAGATTATCAGCACTGGCTTGAAAAAGAATTCTACAATATAGGGATTGCCGTCGAAACGGACGCAGGTCTGGTAGTCCCGAATATTAAAAATGCAGACCGGAAGAGTTTGTCCGATGTTGCTGAAGAAGCAGCTTTACTGGCCGGTCAGGCTCGTCAGCGCAAGTTGTCACCCTTGGACATGCAGGGCTCCACGTTTACTATCTCAAGCTTAGGCGGCATCGGCGGGAGCGGCTTCACACCCATCGTCAGTGGCTACGAAGTTGCTATACTGGGGGTGGCCCGGGCTCAGATGAAGCCTGTTTACGAAGGTGATGTATTTGTTCCACGCTTGTGCTTACCTCTGGCCTTATCCTACGATCATCGCGCAATTGACGGTGCCGAAGCGGCGCGATTTTTGGTTCATCTGGGCGGCTTACTCAGTGATATACGCAGCTTTAGACCCTAGCCTGTTTATTCTTGCTTCTGCCAGAGAATTTCGGCGGTCTGTGTCCCTTTCGCACAATACCGGGCAATTACAAAAAGGCAGTCCGAAAACCGGTTTAAGAATTGTAGACTGATTGGGTTGACAGCTTCTGCATCAGCCAGTACCAGGGCACGTCTTTCGGCTCGTCTGCAGACACTCCGAGTGAGATGGCATTGAGAGATTAGCACCGATCCGCCTGGTAAAATAAAATTCTCCAGCGGTTCCAGGTCATTGTTGAGCTCATCCAGAAACGATTCGATTGCTTTAACTTGACCGTTGTTTATTAACGTATACCCTGGGATAGACAACTCTCCACCCAGATCGAAGATGCGATGTTGATGATTTCTGAGGAAGTCAATAACGGGCGTTAACTGGGTATTTTCTTCTTTCTTTAGTAATTCGATCAGTAAACCCAGCGAGGAATTTAACTCGTCAACCTCGCCTATTGCTTCGATTCTAGGGTGAGTTTTGTTAACTCGAGAGCCGTCTCCTAAGCCAGTCGTGCCCTGATCTCCGGTACGGGTGTAGATTTTTGATAGCCGTTTTCCCATTATCTTGCTCGACTCGTTGTGCCAGAGTAGAATTTCTGAGCACAGTTTACGATATTGTCACAGTTCCTCCCAGCCCTATTGCAGCATAGCCAGTCTTGCTATTTTAAAGGTTCAGGGTTTGCAGTTGGCTCGTGCTTTAAGAGTGTTCAGAAGCGGATAGTGCTGTTTGATTATCTGACTAATCGGTTTAATAATGTATTTAAAAAGTAATTTACAGGAGTCTAGCGTTGCCATCATTTGATATTGTTTCAGAAGTTGATCTTCAGGAAGTTCACAATGCGGTGGATCAGGCTAATCGGGAATTGTCCACTCGATATGATTTTCGCGGCGTCACAGCAGAATTTATCCGACAGGACAGCGAGGTGCAGTTGACGGCGCAGGCCGATATTCAACTGGATCAGATGCTGGATATGCTGCGCAGTAAACTGATCAAGAGAGGTGTTGATCCTAAAGTGATGGACGTGGCAGATCCTACGGCGAGCGGTAAATTACTGCATCAGGTTGTTCTCTTGCGCCAGGGCATTGAGAGCCTGTTAGCCAAGAGAATTGTTAAGTTGATTAAAGATCAGCGTTTGAAAGTTCAGGCAACCATTCAGGGAGAACAGGTCAGGATTACCGGTAAAAAGCGGGACGACCTGCAGAAGGTAATCAGCTTTCTAAAGGAAACTGAACTAGATGTTCCCCTCCAGTACCAGAATTTTAGAGATTGACTTGAATTTGTTTGCGGAGGTCAGGTGAACTGGATTGAAGCCTTCAAAGTCTATGGCAGACCTCGTGTACGATCGATGGTTTTTCTGGGGTTCTCAGCGGGACTGCCTTACTTACTGGTATTTTCTACGTTAACTGCCTGGCTTCGTGATGAACAGATTAGTCGATCTGCCATCGGATTTTTTGCTTGGGTTGGTATGATTTACTCAATTAAGGTGTTCTGGGCGCCGGTGGTTGATGGTTTAAGACTACCAGTATTGCATACCTGGTTAGGGCAGCGACGCAGCTGGATATTTTTAGCACAGATGGGCATTGCTCTGGGACTGTGGGGCATGACCCTGGCAGGACCTGAATCACTACTGATACTGTCTTTAGCCGCCCTGATGGTTGCCTTTTCATCGGCAACTCAGGATATTGCAATCGATGCATTTAGGATTGAGTCGGCTGAATCCAGTTTGCAGGGTGCGATGTCAGCGGCCTATATTCTCGGTTATAGGATTGCCTTGCTGGTAGCTGGGGCAGGGGCCCTTTATCTGGCGGAATTTTTTGATTGGGATATGGCGTACCGGCTTATGGCCTGCCTGATGCTGTTAGGCATGGTGACTATATTATTGGTGGCAGAACCAGTCAGAGAAGCGAACGCAAGGGCGGAGAATAACAACTTCAGTGGTATTCATGAGTCGAAAGATTATTTTGGTAAGCCTGGGCCTGGTAAGGGCAGGCTGAGCGGAGTTTTTGCTTCCTATTGGGACCCTGTATTGGATTTTTTTCATCGTAATGGCAGATTTGCTTTTTTTCTATTGCTGCTGATTGGCTGTTACCGTCTTAGCGATATTGCCATGGGTATTATGGCAAATCCCTTTTATCTGGATCTTGGATACAGCAAGGTTGAAATTGCTAACATAGCCAAGGTATTTGGTTTTGTAATGTCCATCGGTGGTTCTGCCCTGGGCGGGATTCTGGTTGTTAAGTGGGGTATTTTAAAGCCCTTGTTGCTGGGCGCGGTTCTGGTAGCGGCTACTAATTTACTGTTTGCTGGATTGGCGCTCATTGAGCCGGATTGGATTCATCTTGCTATCGTCATCAGTGCCGATAATCTAAGTGGAGGATTAGCGGCAACGGCGTTCATAGCTTATCTGTCCAGCCTGACCAATACGGCCTACACTGCGACACAATACGCTTTATTCAGTTCGTTGATGACTTTACCTGGCAAGTTTGTAAGTGGTTTTTCAGGTTTGCTAGTTGACGCTTCGGGTTACGCTGTTTTCTTCACAGGCGCAGCCCTGATTGGCTTACCCGCAGTTATTCTTGTGAGCCTGTTGATCAGAAAGGAAAGATTAGTACAGCGTTAACGCAATTGACGGAACAGGGGGACATGAAATAGCTATAAAAGCTGTTTCATCGATGGGTTAATTGATCCGTGGCCATTGTGGAGCAGATTTGGGCGCCGGGTCGTGCCTTACTTACAGTTTCCAGTGGTGCATTTTAAGAGATACTCGGTTATCGCGGCAGCTGACATTCTCGTCTTCAAGTCTGGCGGCCTGCGCCAGGGAATTTGGGTTTGTAATTCTACCACCACTGTTTACGACCCTGTGCCAGGGCAGAGAAGAGTCTTCTGGTAAATTTGCCAGAAGGTGTCCTACAAATCTGGCGTGACCTGGGATTTCTGCCAGGGTCGCGATCTGCCCATAGGTTGCAACTTTGCCATAGGGAATCTGAGCAATAACACTCCAGACAGCTTTTCTATTTTCAATTGATTGATTCATAAGGTCGTGTTTATCGCTGTGATTTTTATCAGATAGCATTTCCGAAGGGTTATTTTCAGCCCAGTGGTATTGCCGGAGAGTCCTGAGGCAGGGATATTTTTAGGGTTGTTTTTCTGGCTTGCTAAGGCTTGCATAGCGTAGATTTCAGCATCAGATCCTAGTTCAGGGAATTCTTTCAACAAAATATAGCACTCTACCCTTGACTCTGCTAAATCTGCCCCTATTATTAGCACTCCCTTAGGGAGAGTGCTAGAACCTCTGATTCGATGAGTTCGTTGAGTTCTCTGAAGACAGAGGCTAGCTGGGTTTAATTTTTAATTAGGTATTAGCAGAAAACTGCTGGTGATGACCTAGATTAGGAGAAAAGAATGAGTATTCGTCCATTACACGATCGAGTGCTGGTACGGCGCCTGGAAGAGGAAACGAAATCAGCAGGGGGGATTTTTATTCCTGATTCTGCTGCCGAAAAACCTTCTCAAGGTGAGGTTCTAGCGGTAGGGCCAGGTAAAAAATTAGATAATGGTGATGTCCAACCAATGGATCTCACGGTTGGCGATAAAGTGCTATTTGGCCAGTATGCGGGTAGTGCAGTCAAATTAGACGGTGAAGAACTTCTCATTATGAGTGAAAGTGAAGTTTTTGGTGTCGTTGGTTAAGCCAATAGATATAAGTGTATTAGTAACTATATTAGATAAAAGGATTAAATAATATGACAGCTAAAGATGTGAGGTTTGGTGATTCAGCGCGTAAACGCATGCTCGCGGGCGTTAATGTCCTTGCCGACGCAGTCAGGGTGACGCTTGGACCCAAGGGTCGAAACGTTGTTTTAGATAAGGCATTTGGTGCACCTACAGTCACCAAAGATGGTGTTTCTGTAGCCAAAGAGATCGAGTTGAGTGATAAGTTCGAGAATATGGGTGCGCAGATGGTCAAGGAAGTGGCTTCGCAAACATCTGATGTTGCCGGAGACGGTACCACTACAGCTACAGTATTGGCCCAAGCCATACTTAATGAGGGGCTGAAGGCGGTTGCAGCAGGAATGAACCCCATGGATCTCAAGCGCGGCATTGATAAAGCAGTGACTGCTGCTGTCGGCGCTGTGCAGGCACTAGCTGTTCCATGTACCGATTCCAAAGCGATTGCCCAGGTGGCCAGTGTTTCGGCTAACAGTGATTCGCAGATCGGAGATATTCTTGCCGATGCTATGGATAAAGTAGGGAAAGAAGGTGTTATTACCGTAGAAGAAGGTAGCGGTCTTGAAAACGAACTGGACGTTGTTGAAGGCATGCAGTTTGATCGAGGCTATTTGTCTCCTTACTTCATCAATAATCAAGAGAATATGAGTACGGAATTAGAAGAACCTTATATTCTCCTGTTTGACAAGAAAATATCCAACATAAGGGACATGCTGCCGGTACTGGAAGCGGTCGCTAAATCAAGCCGACCTCTTATGGTAATCGCAGAGGACGTCGAGGGTGAAGCCCTGGCGACGCTGGTTGTTAACAACATGCGGGGAATTGTAAAAGTTGCTGCCGCGAAGGCGCCTGGCTTTGGTGATCGAAGAAAAGAAATGCTGCAGGATATTGCTATCCTTACAGGCGGCACGGTTATTTCTGAAGAAGTCGGCTTATCTCTGGAAGGCGCTACCCTGGAAGATCTGGGTCAGGCCAAGCGTGTGACGCTGACTAAAGAGAATTCTACCATTGTCGATGGTTCAGGAGATTCAACTGATATTGAAGCCCGGGTTAAGCAAATCCGTGCCCAGATTGAAGATACCTCTTCTGACTATGATCGTGAGAAGTTGCAGGAACGAGTGGCTAAGCTGGCTGGTGGTGTAGCAGTGATTAAAGTCGGTGCTGGATCTGAAGTAGAGATGAAAGAGAAGAAAGCAAGAGTAGAAGATGCGCTTCATTCAACTCGAGCCGCGGTCGAGGAAGGCATTGTGCCTGGTGGTGGTGTTGCATTGATTCGCGCTTTGGCAGCGGTAGAAGGCGTTTCAGGCGATAACGGAGATCAGGACGTTGGTGTTAAGATACTTCTTAAGGCTATGGAGACACCGATAAGGCAGATTGCAGAGAACGCTGGAGCCGAGGGCTCGGTTGTTGTCGACAAGGTCAAGAAACAGTCTGGCAATGAAGGTTACAATGCAGCGACGGATGAGTATGGCGATATGATTGAATACGGGATTCCTGATCCTGCCAAAGTCACACGAACCGCGCTTCAGGCAGCTGCTTCAGTTGCAGGTTTGATGATCACAACAGAATGTATGGTCACTGATGTGGTTGAAGATACACCTGCTGCTGGTGGTGGCGGTATGCCTGATATGGGCGGCATGGGTGGTATGGGTGGTATGGGCGGTATGATGTAAACCATCCCATGGATAAAAGCCCCGCTGTTATGCGGGGTTTTTTTTGCAGTCAAAAATGGTGCTGAGTAAGGTTCCAACCTTTGTTTTGGGGCATGATGCTTAAAAAAGTTTTCTGAATATATCCCCGGAAGAAATGCAGAGATATTATCGGGGTGAAGTGAGCAATGTGGTCACGATAGCAGATGACCAGACCCGGTTGCAGTTCTCTGCTAAAAATATACGCCAGTTCGTAACTGCAGATGGCGTGAAAGGCCGTTTTGAAATTGAATAAGATAGATACTCAAAGCTTATCGGGATTTCGAAGTTGAGTTGATGGTTAGGATTAGTTTTGGGTTTTTGTTTAGCCCGAAATTGCTATAGTATCGGTTCTATTGTTCTTTATAGGTATTGAAAAAGAACGAAGGGAATAGAAGTAACTAAATTAGAGGATAGAAAAGATGGACACTTTATTTTCCATGGACGGCGTTAATTATTTGTTTCGATGGGGCCACTTCCTGGCCGGTATCACCTGGATAGGCCTGCTCTATTATTTTAATTTTGTGCAGACGGAATACTTCAAAGAAGCAGACGGCGAGCATCGTTCCGGCGCCATACAGAAATTAGTCCCCAGGGCCTTATGGTGGTTCAGATGGGGTGCTGCATTGACCTTCCTCACCGGGCTTTATCTGCTTTATGTACTGCATGGCGCATGGACCTATGATATTGCTGTTGGCGCGATTCTGGGCACGCTCATGGCGTTTAACGTCTGGTTTATTATCTGGCCGAATCAACAGATTGTTATTGCATCGGCGACGCAGGTTGCAGGCGGCGGTGAGCCGCTGGCAGAGGCAGCATCTGCTGCGCCTAAAGCAGGGCTGGCATCGAGATCAAATACCTTGTTCTCTATTCCAATGCTGTTTTTCATGGGGTCTTCGGCCCATATGCAGACGTCGATGTTGTTAGATGAGGTGTCTACCTCGACCGCCAGCCTCGTTGCAGTTTTTGTGATTATACTAGCACTGGAAATCAATGCGATTCGCGGCCAGTTGGGGCCAATGGCTTCAGTTAAGGGTGTCATTCATTGTGGTCTGTTATTGACAGCGGTCCTGTATGGATTGATGGTGTTGTTGTAAATTCGTATTGAAGGGCAATCTCAGCCAGGGCCCTATGGGCCCTGTTTTTTTAAGAAAATCACATGAATCAAGACAACAGAAATCAAGACAGCAGAAATCACGGTATTTTACCTTCTATTAAACCAGACGCTGATGAAGTTTCTTCCTATAGAAAGAGCGGTCGTTCAGACGCACCCAAGCAGAGTAGCTTTAATGGAATACTGGTTTTTGTCTTGTTTTTGATGGTGATCGTCATGGGTTTTGGCGGTTATGTACTGTATGAAGTTCAGAAAAAACTGGTCGAGGCCAATGCGCTATTGTCCAAGGGCCAGGAGAGCATCCTGGAGCTGGAAAGCCGGCTTGCTGCCACCGGTACTGATGTCTCCAAAACTTTGCAGGAGATGCAGGATCAGTCAGAGACCAATATTGTTGAAATAGACAAGCTATGGGCTGTGGCCTATCGGCAGAATAAACCCAAAATTGACTCGTTAGCCCAGGATCTGGAGAATTCGACTACTAGTTTCAGAGCCCAGCTTGACCCAATTGCAAGTGCAGTGGCAGGTTTCACAGGAAGTCTGGATTCAGTCAGCAAGGGCCTGATTGAGCTTGAAAATGGCCTGGTCACGGGTTCAAAGGAGCAGGCCACAACCATTGCTCTGCTCAATCAGAGGCTTCAGGATCAGACGGATCTGGCGGAGACCTATAGGCGTAGTGTCGATGTGCTGGGCAAGCAATTGAAAGAGGCCAGATTGGATATTCGATCTAATCTTGAATATAGGGCGCGTCATAATACTGAAGTACTGGAGATGAAGCGACACTTGCAAGCACTCAGTGCCCGGCGTATGGATTCATCCAGCCCTACCCCCTAGTTTTAGTTGTCAGCCCAATTACTGAGAACGCTGATAGGGATGAGTTGGTTTTCGTGCTCGACGATAACGCCGTCCTGAGAAATTGCATGCAACTTGAGGTTTTTGGATATTTGATCGCCTTCTCTGAAGCGTTTACCATCGATAACTACCATCCTGAGCGAGCTATCATCGGCATAGATATGGCTGGAAAATCTAATATTATTGATTGAGATGTTCGAGGATAAAAGGCCTTCCGGTTGTCCTGGTTGTGATGTCTTAGCTCGTTGCGGGCTTGGCTGCAGGGCTAAGTTTGATTGTGGTTTCGGAGCAGTATCGGTGGAACCAGCATTGCCTGTTCCCCGTTTTGGGTTTGCCGATGTGATTCCCCTTCTTTCAGACTGTTCGACTGGCCTACGCCCCTTTCCTGAAGGGACTGCAGGGGTGTTCTGACTGGTTACGCTGGGGGTGTTATCTGAGGTAAACCAAAACACGAAAAGAAGATTGATTGTCACTAGTAGAATGCCAACCGTTGGCCAGAGCCATCGATTGTTGCCAGCACTGTTCCGATCAGATCTTAAATGTATGGTATTGAGTCTTGGCGTCTTATGCTGTTTCTTTTCTTCTTCAGATTTATTGAGAGCATCCAGGATATAAGACATTAGCTGTTACCCCCAGTCAATCTAGGCGTATTGCTATCGTCCTCATCATTTATCTTGATCCAGGTTTTTACGCCTGCTATCCCATCTGGTGTTAATCCAGATGATAGTTGAAACTGTTTCACCTTAGATTCCAGTTCGCCATCAAAGATATAACCTGCAGTGAGCACCAGGGGCTCAGCGTTAATCAGGGCAAGGCGATTTACCAGCCAGTCTATGGCAGGTCCACGATCCCCCCTGGATAAGGGTCCTTTGTAGGCTGGCGGTGCACGCCATAGCAAGGTGAAGTTGCCATCCCAGTTATCAATAAACTCGAGGATTGGCATGTCGTATGTTCGAGTTCCTGCTTTTAACGAGGCGCTACCCTTGTCGAGAGACTTCAGGGTGAACCACTGATTTCTTAGCCGAACGACGACTGGTCGGTTGAAGTCGTTCATCTCGTTCATACCGGTAATACTGGAGTAGCAGATTAAACCGATTGTTTCTGCCGTCTGACAAGATGCTGTGACGTTCCGGGTGAACCCCACCCCCCAGATGTTGAGTAGATCACTTAGCGCTGCACCGAGGGTTTCATGCCCTAGAAACTGCTGCGCTGATGGGCCTGATTTGTCGTCCAGAACGGCGTCCCGCCGATCGATTCCTGCCGCGCTGGTAGGATCCCCAGATGCAGTTGAGGCCGGTGCCCTTTGGGCTGAATTGTCTCTGGGATCAATTGCTATCAGAGGTGCTGCCGCAGTGGGCAGGGTTTGGACAGGTTGGTTCACACTAGGTTCCAGCGAACCTGGATGGCTCGTGTTGCCTACTAGCTGTTGTGAAGGCTCCTGATGGGTTCCAGCATAAATGAACATGAATATTGTAACGAACAGCGCCGCAGTGGATGTGATGGCGGCATATTGCCAGTTAATCCTGATCGCAGGCCGATAGCCCAGGATTTCTTTAGCCGCTTTTTTAACGATGCCGGGTGATACCTGTATCTCGCCCTCAGAATAGGCTCCCAGCAAGGATCGATCACAGATCAGATTGATCACCCGGGGAATACCAGAACTGATTTTGTATATTCGATTAATTGCCGAGTTAGGAAAGAAAGTTCCTTTGGCGCCTGCAACAACCAGCCGATGCTTGATATAAGCAGCGATTTCATTCCTGTTCAGCGCATCAAGATGGAATCTCGCGGTAATTCTCTGGGAAAGTTGGCGTAACTCAGGCTTTGCCAGAATGGTTAATAATTCAGGCTGACCGAGCAGTATTATTTGCAGTAGTTTTCGCTGATGGGTTTCAAGGTTGGTCAGCAGGCGGAGTTGCTCGAGTACTTCAATGGACAGATTTTGTGCTTCATCGATGATCAGAACCGTTCTTCTATCCTTACTGTGGGCATTCAAAAGGTAGGCGTTAATCCGATCAGTTAGGACCTTGATACTGGCTTTTTTTGGATACTTTATGTTCAGGTCATCGCAGGCTGCTGCAAGTAATTCCGCGGCAGTCAGTTTAGGGTTAAGGATAAATGCAGTATCGACTTTCTTAGGTATCTGATCCAGCAAGCAGCGACAGACAGTCGTTTTCCCCGTGCCGACTTCACCGGTCAACAGGATGAACGCGCCGTCACCTCGAATACCATAGGTTAGATGTGCCAGGGCATCGCGATGCCTGTCGCTCATGTAGAGATACTGGGGATTCGGGGCTATGGAAAAAGGTGATTCTTTCAGTCCGAAATAGTCGTTATAAATAGCCGTCAATAGGTTGCCTCCGTGATCACAGCAGCATAGCCTCCAGACTATCGTCCTAGCAACTCAGAGAGCAAATTATCTTTGTTTTGCCAGCGATCTGCAATCCAGTGCTGGGTTGCTTTGGCTGATGATATGGAATTGGCGCTAATTTCAGCCGGTACCGGGATTTGATCTATAGTGAAGAAAATTTCTGGCTTATGTCCACACAGGAATTCAAAGAAAGTAGGGGTTCGCTGTTTGTATGCGATAGTGACGTCGAGGATCGAATCCAGATGGTCCTTGAGTGAGTCAACGACCATAGCGGCGCCACCGCTTTTGGGTTTTAGTAGGCGTTGGTAGGGGGATTTTTGCTTTTCCTGTTTTTCTTTTGTGAATCGGGTGCCTTCAAGGAAATTTAGCACCGAGACGGGTGTGAGCTTAAATTTCTCTGCAGATTTGAGTGTAGTTGCCAGATCCTTGCCTTTTAGATGAGGGTTTTTCCTTAGCTTGTCTCTGGAATATCGTTTCATGATAGGGAAATCTAACACCCACCAGCACAGACCAATAATTGGTGTGTAGATTAATTCCTGTTTGATGAAAAATTTGAGGAAAGGAATTTTCCGGTTCAGCAGCCGCTGTAATATTAGAATATCTGTCCAGCTCTGGTGGTTACAGATGACCAGATACCAACGATCTCGGCTTAGCTCGGGTTCTCCTGTCACGGTAACCGTCAGGTTTTGGAATGTATCTATAATGATATTATTGACACTTATCCAATTTTCAGCTGCAGCCATCGAAAATCGCGTGCAGGCTGGCTCATAAGAGGCTGGTAGAAGAGCACGAACCAGTGCGGTGACATAGAGTGGAATGCAAAAAAATACAGTGTTGAAAAATATTAACACCAGACTCAGGCAACCTTTAGCTGGACCCGGTAAAAATCTAAGCACATTTATCTCCCGTCATTTGGCAAGCATAATAGGCTGGATGCTGGCATCGCTATTTTGTCAGATTGGGCTGAAGATGACTATTGATTTGGTGACCAGCTGCCTGGGCAGGATCACCGAGGGGGTACATCAGCCCTGCCTTGAAAAGACCGCAGACGTGTTATCTTGTGCAAACCTGAACTCATGTAAACCTAAATATATTTTCTGCGCGGTTGGTTAGCCCACGAGATTTGTTCAGCAGGGTCGAGGCGACTATTGCCAGGCCTGCTGATAAAATCAGTAAATGTATTTGTTTCGGACGTGTTTACGTAGGACTAGTAAAAGATGACTGCATTTAAAAATATACTTGGAGACCTGAGTGCTCAGCAGTTTCTGCAGTCGCACTGGCAGCGCAAGCCCTTGATGGTGCCGGGCGCGTTTGCCGGGTATTCATCTCCGATATCTGCTGATGAACTGGCGGGCCTTTCACTGGAGCCCGATGTGGAATCCAGGGTGGTTCTCGGCGCTGATCCTTCTGGGCCATGGCAGGTGCAGCAGGGCCCATTTCAAGAAGCTGATTTCAGCAGGTTGCCTGAAAGCGAATGGACGCTAATAGTGCAGGCAGTGGATCTCTGGGTGCCTCAGGTAAAAGAGCTGCTATCCCATTTTAGTTTTCTCCCTCCTTGGCGATTTGATGATGTGATGATCAGCTACGCTCCTGTTGGCGGTAGTGCCGGGCCGCATTTTGATGAGTACGATGTTTTTCTTATACAGGTTGAAGGCAGTAAATGCTGGCAGCTAGGGCAAATCGAAGACGACAATCCACCTTTACTGGATAATTCCGATTTGCGGATTGTGAAGAATTTTCAGCAGACACAAGAGTGGCTGCTTGCCCCCGGAGACATGCTTTACCTGCCCCCCAGGCTGAGTCACTGGGGCATTGCCGAAACCGAGGGCATGACTTTTTCTGTTGGCTTCCGGTCACCGAGTTTGGCTGAGCTTCTGGCGGACCTGGCAATAGAGTTATCGGCAGGAAATAATGATATCTATTACAGAGATCCTCAACTCAGCGTGGATATGGCTGGTGAGCGAATCCATCCGGCTTTTATTCAACAGGTACAGGCATTGCTGGGACAGCTTCTCAGCGATGATAGCCTGATGGAGGATTGGTTTGCCCGGTTTATGACTGCGCCGAAATACCCAGGTTTGGAAAAACAGACCAAAGAGTTGCGCAAGGCTCGGATTGATGGTCGTCTATACCACAACGGCGATATTGTTAATTAGCACTGCTAACCCAGATTATAGAGCCGCCCGGGAGATCTACCTGGCTTGACGTTTAGGCTGACATTAAAGCCATATTAAGGCCAGTTTTGAAGCCAGGCTGATCACCATTGGATGACCGTGAACACACGATACGAACCGGTTGGGCCGGAAGGGCGGGTTTGATCCGTTGCCTGGTTTATTGCAACCACAGGCAGCAGAAACTGATTACAGCAACACCTATCAGGTTGAGGATAAAGCCTTCTTTAGCCATGGTTCTGGTGGTGAAATAGCCGGTACTGAACATGATAGTGTTGGGCGCTGTTGCTACCGGCAGCATGAAAGCACAGCTTGCGCTCATAGCAGCAGGGACCATAAGCAGGGTCGGATCTAAGTTTGCACCTAATGCTGCTGCTGCCAGAATGGGTAACATGAGGGTTGTTGTTGCAGTATTGCTGGTCATTTCTGTCATAAAAGTGATGGTAAAGCAGATCAGGCATACGACTAGGATAATGTTCATTGATGCTATAGCAGAGAGCCATTCGCCCAGCATGCCTGAGAGTCCGGACTCTACAAAAGCGGTGGCAATGGCGATGCCTCCACCAAATAGAATCAGCATTCCCCAGGGAATCTTGTTTGCCGTTTCCCAGTCCAGAAGTCTCGAACCTCTGCCATCGGGGACAAGGAACATACAGACGACGGCGAGCATGGCGACACTGGCATCGTTAGCGCTGGAGATACCAAACCAGTCACTCCAGCCGCCAAAGGGTTGGCTTCGGGTAATCCATGCCAGCGCTGTCAGTGAAAAAATCAATAGGACCCGTTTCTCGGAAGTAGTCCAGTTGCCTACCTCCGGGAGATCAAAGTTGCCCTTATAGTGGAGGTTTCTGGTTATCCAGATAGCTGTCAGTGGGAGCATCAGCAAAACTACAGGAATACCCCACGACATCCAGGTTAAAAAGCCGATCTCGCTGCCCATGTTAATTTCATAAACTTCCCTGAACACCAGATTAGGGGGTGTTCCAATGGGCGTGCCGATACCGCCGATACTGGCGGCATAGGCAATCCCCAGAAGTAAGGGCACGGCCATGGCTTTATCATGGGACTTCTCCAGGACAGCCAGTGCTACCGGTAGCAGCATCAACGTTGTGGCCGTATTAGAAATCCACATGGATAGGAAGGCCGATGCTGCCATAAAACCAAATACCAGGCGTTTACTGCTCTGTGATCCGAAAGCATTTACCATGGTCAGCGCGATACGCCGGTGCGCGCCGCTTTTGGCCATTGCTGTAGAGAGGATAAACCCACCCATGAGCAACAGAACCAGCGGGCTACCATAGGCTGCGCCAACCTGAGAAGGGGATAAAATACCAAAAAAGGGTAGCAAAGCCAGGGGAATCAATGATGTGATGGGAATGGGGATTGGTTCGAAGATCCACCAGATCGCGGTCCACATGGAAATCGCCGCGGTCATCCTTATTACCGTGGGTATATCCCAGATCCCCAATGTGGTGTATAACAGCAGGGCCAGCAGTGGCCCTAAAAGGCTGAACAGAATCTTGGAGGATACTGTAAATGAGGTTTTTGGAGATGCTTCGAATGTCATATGGGTATTCGTTGTGATATTGGCTATGGAACAATTCTGCTTGTCATGCTAGCGAGAATACCATGAAAGATACCCTTTTTTGGTATGATTTAGAGACAACCGGCCTTGATTCGATTCTCGACCGCGCGATACAGTTCGCTGGTATCAGAACTGACCTGAATTTAGAAATCATCGCGGAGCCAGTTAATATTCTGTCGTCGTTATCTGACGACATTTTGGTAGACCCTGAGGCGATTTTAACCACGGGTATTGATGTCGAAACCTTACAGTGCGACGGTCTGATTGAATTCGATTTTTTAAACCGGATTATGACCGAGTTCATGGAACCGCAGACCTGCGTGGCCGGCTATAACAACCTCAGTTTTGATGATGAATTTATTCGTCAGGCGCTATACCGCAATTTATTTGATCCGTATGCCAGGGAATGGCAGGGTGGAAATTCTCGCTGGGATGTCATGAACCTGATGAGAATGTCTCATGCCTTGCGTCCGCAGGGGTTTTCCTGGCCGAAAAAGGCCGATGGGACAACCAGCTTCAGGCTTGAGCACCTGGCGGCTGCTAATGAGATCGGTCACGAACAGGCGCATGATGCCTTATCGGATGTATTTGCTACAGTGGGCGTCACTAAGAAGCTTCGCCAGGTTCAGCCAAAGCTATTTGACTTCTTTTTCAATCTGCGTAGTAAATCTTTTGTTCTGAACCAGTTATACCCCCTGAAAAAGCAGATGATTATTCATGTGGCGGCGCATTATCCTGCTTCCCGGGCACACATTGGCGTGTTACTACCAATAGCAGCACATCCGGTTAACCGTAACAGCATCATTTGCGCTGATTTACTGGTTCAGCCCGAGTTTCTGCTGGGACTCACCTCGGCCCAGATTCAGCAAAGACTGTTTGATGGCAAGGGCGAACAAAGTAGGGGCAACAGACCGGGTCTACAATCCCTGCAGATAAATCGGTGTCCGGCGATAGCCCCCATGGCAACACTTTCAGCTGCGAGAGCGGATTCTTTGGGAATTGATCTCGCGTTATGTGCCGAGCGTCAAAAGCTATTACAGAATTCGGCGGGCTTGGTCGAAACGGTAACGGAAGTGTTTGCCAGCCAATCCAGAGATAGCCAGGTGGATCCTGACTTTATGCTCTATGGAGGCGAATTTTTTTCGAATCAGGATGCCGGTCGAATGGCTGAGGCTCGTGGTCTTGGACCCAATTGCACGCAAATATCAGGTCATTTTGATGACGGCAGACTGGATGAATTGCTTTTCCGGTTTAAAGCTCGAAACTTCTGCAGTGAACTCGATGACGACGAGAAACTGCGGTGGCACAGTTTTAAGCAGGACCGATGGCAACAGCAGAATCGAATTGGAGACTACTACCAGCGTACCCAGCATTGCCTTGCCGAAAACAAGGCCGATAATGCCCTTGAAAGTCTGATTCGGCGTTTGTTATGGCAGGCTAAGCAGATCGATCTCGATCTGCTTAGTCGCTAACTTATGAACACAACGATGGTGGTTAAAAATAGGCGCCAGTTTCCGTATTGACAGACTCAAGACTGACAGGTTCAGGGTTCCGAGATGCTGCTGATTGAAATCGGTTTTACATCACAGGTAAAGGCATTCAGGGCCTGCTGTAACAGATAGGCATCTTTGACACCTGCCAGTTCACGAATGGAGTGCATGGCAAAGGTAGGCACACCCAGATCGATGGTTTTAATGCCGATTGTCTTAGCAGTGATAGGACCAATGGTACTACCACAGGCCAGATCGGTTCGGGTAACAAATTTCTGGCTTGGGATGTCTGATTTATGACACAGGGTAAGGAAATAAGCCATGGTTTCGCTCGATGTGGCATAGCGCTGGTTAGCGTTTATCTTTATAACCGGACCGCTGTTAAGTATAGGACCATGCTGATTGTCGTGTTTAGATGAAAAATTAGGATGAATGCCATGGGCATTGTCTGTTGAAATCAACATCGATTTAGCAAGCGCTCTTAACCTTTTTTCAGTATTGGGCATGATTCTCTGGAGAATATCTTTGAGAAAACTTCCTTCAGCACCTGCCGCTGATACACTGCCCACTTCCTCGTGATCATTGCATACGATCAGGCTGGTAATACTCGAATCAGCCTGTTGCAATGCTTCACAGGCAATATAACAGGACAGAAGATTGTCGAGCCTTGCACTGGCTATGAAGTCCTGATCGTGGCCGACGATGGCAGGCGCCTGGGTGTCATAGAGGCTCAGATCCCAGGACAAAATGTGAAGGAGTTCAACACTCGGATATTGGCAACGGACCTGTGCCGCCAGCAATGAACTAAATTGATCGTCTGACTGGTTAATAATGGGTGGGATATCCGTCTGTGCGTTGACTTTGCGTTTGTTGTTAGCTTCTCTGTCCAGATGGATAGCTAGGCTGGGTATGGTTGCGATGGGCCTCTCAAAATCGATCAGGCAATTAATAATAGCGCCCGCTTTGTTTTCAATTGTGACCCGTCCCGCAATGCTGAGGTCTCTGTCAAACCAGGGATTGAGCAATGCCCCACCGTACACCTCTACACCGATCTGGTGGTAGTTGTGTTCGGATATGTCAGGTGTCGGTTTTATTTTCAGACAGGGGCTGTCGGTATGGGCGCCGATCATTCGAAGACCGGTCTCGTCGGGCGCCTGTTCTCCTATGTAGAAGCCAATAATGGATGATTGATTGCGGGTAACAAAGTATCCACCGGGCTCCAGGTGCCAGTTATCTTCTTCTTTGAGTTGTCTGAAACCCTGCTCACTGAGCCGATTGGAAATCTGCTGAGTGGCGTGAAAAGGTGTCGGTGAATCCTTGAGGAATTGTAAGAGCCCGTGATTGAATTGTGTTTGTTCCATAGTTGTAATTTATATCATCTTGTGAGCAGAGGATTGTAACAGTGAAAATGGGATTACGGCATTACCTGATATGATTTGCAATTATTGGGTAACTCAGCATAGAATTAATCAGCGCCGATTTGACTATCAGCTTGCGGGCGCTTTAAGAAATTCCGCTAAAGTGTTCTGACCCGCTTTAATGGCGGGTTTTTTTTTTGCTTGGAGAAAGGCCATGGGGTTTTCGTCTAAAATTCTACACGCGGATAGGCGATTCGAAATTGAGCATGGTTCGGTACATAAGCCGATCCACACATCGGTAGCTTATACCTATAATGATTCAAGAGAATTGGCCAGAGTGTTTCAGGGAAAGCAGGCAGGTTATAGCTACGGTAGGCAAGTCAACCCAACTGTTGATGCTCTGCAGAAAAAAATATCATTGATGGAAGATGGCCTGGCATCCATTGGTTTTGCAACCGGCATGAGTGCGATAGGGACTACGATATTCTCCTTGCTGCGGGCAGGGGATCATATTGTTACTTCACAGTTTCTATTTGGGAATACCAACAGCCTGTTTCAATCGTTTGCTGCACACGGCATCAAAGTCTCTTTTGTGGATGCGACCGACGTTACCAATGTTGAGGCGGCATTAACAGCTGAGACAAAACTTGTATTTACTGAAACAATCGCAAATCCACGAACACAGATTTCCGATCTGTATCGCATCGGTGAGCTGTGTAGGCAAAGGCAATTGCTTTATGTTGTTGATAATACACTTACATCACCCTATCTCTTTAAGGCTAAACTCGCTGGCGCTAGTCTGGTCATTAATTCGCTGACTAAATATATTGGTGGCCATGCAAATGCACTGGGTGGATCGGTTACTGAAACAGGTCTGTTTGAATGGCAGGCATTCGAAAATATTTATGATAGTTATCGGGTCGGCGAACCTGGATTGTGGGGTTTAAATCAGATTAAGAAAAAAGGTCTCAGGGACTTCGGCGCCACGCTAAGTGCTGAGGCTGCCCATCACCTTTCCATCGGTTCTGATACTCTAGCATTAAGAATGGACCGGGCCTGTGATAATGCTGGCAAATTGGCGGTTTTCTTTGAAGACCATGCGAGAGTAAAGAAGGTTCATTATCCGGGCTTAACTGGCCATCCTGATTACATAAGAAGTAGAGAATGGTTCCGTTATCCAGGTGCAATACTGAGCATTGAATTAGAAGATGATTTGGATTGTTTCGATTTCTTAAATTCACTTGATTTAGTGATTTGTTCCAGTAATCTGGGTGATACTCGCACGCTTGCAATTCCTGTAGCGCATTCGATATTTTATGAAGCTGGTGCAGACAAAAGGGCGGATATGGGCATAGCTGATTCTTTGGTTCGTTTTTCCGTTGGAATTGAAGAAAGTGAAGATCTGCTCATGGACTTTGAGCAGGCTTTAGCCTAGTGCTAGTTAGAATGATTCACTGGTAATTTTTGTTTTTTAATGGATGAGAGTATGACTGAGGTGACAGAAGCCGTGATGAAGACGGATTTACCGTTTGCTAACAAACGGCAGGGTAAAGTTCGTGATTTGTATGATATTACGTTACCCGATGGCGGCGATGGTTTGCTGATTATTGCCACCGATAGGGTTAGTGTTTTTGATGTTGTTCTGGCCAATGGTATTCCTGGCAAGGGAGTCATGCTGACTAAAATTTCTGAATTTTGGTTTAATTTTTTTGAGGGACATTATCGACATCACCTGATTAGTACGGATGTCTCACAAATACCTGGCTTGACAGAACCTCAGCGACAGATGCTGGATGGCAGAGTTATGATTTGCCGAAAGAGCAAGGTCGTCCCGGTAGAGTGTATTGTCAGAGGGTTTCTCACCGGTAGTGGCTACAAGGACTATCTGGTCTCAGGTAAGGTGTGTGGGATTAAATTGCCTGCTGGAATGGTGAATAGTGATCGAATAGAAGATCCTATATTTACGCCGTCCACTAAAGCGGATGAAGGCCATGATGAAAATATCAGCTATGAGGAAAGTTGTCAGATTGCAGGTGAGGATCTTATGTCAAGGATTCGTGATATTGCCATGTCCATCTACATTGAAGGTAGAGAATATGCTGCGAGCAGAGGGATTATTATTGCGGACACCAAATTTGAGTTTGGATTAGAGGGTGATAGTTTAGAGCCTGTCCTTATTGATGAGGTATTGACACCGGATAGTTCCAGGTTCTGGCCAGCTGATGAGTGGCAGCCAGGTCAGGAACAGAATAGTTATGATAAACAGTATGTTCGCAATTATACTGAAACACTGGTCGAGCAGGGATTATGGGATAAACAGTATCCAGGACCTGCTCTACCTCAAGAAGTTGTTGACAATACTTTATTGCGCTATCAACAGGCTTACAGATTGTTGATAGCTTAGTCAGCGTAACAGACGCCGGTTCCACCTAAACCACAGTAACCATTGGGTACTTTGGCTAGATACTGCTGATGATAGTGCTCAGCATAGTAAAAGCCGTCGTTAATACTGATATCGGTGGTAATCTCTGGATAACCCTGTGCTATCAGATTGGTCTGAAACCGAGTTTGGCTGTATAAAGCTGACTGGCAATGGCGTTCATTGGTTGTGTAAATGGCGGAGCGGTACTGGCTGCCGATATCGTTTCCCTGGCGCATACCTTGGGTAGGGTCATGACCTTCCCAGAAAAGCTCGAGCAAGCCTTCAAAAGTGACTTTTTGAGGATCCCATACCACTAGAACAACTTCTGTGTGACCGGTCATGCCTGAGCAAACTTCTTCATAAGTGGGATTAGGTGTTAGCCCACCCGCATAACCGACCGCGGTAGTATAGACACCCTCACACTGCCAGAATATTCTCTCTGCACCCCAGAAACAGCCCATAGCAAACAAGGCTGTTTGGAAATTCTCAGGAAATGGTGGTAACAGTGCGCTGCCATTAATGAAATGAAATTCAGGAACATCCACGGCAGAATCTCTACCGGGTAAAGCGGTTTGCTTGGTAGGCAGTTCTAAAGATCGGGTGAAAAAACCCATAATTTGATCCTTTTTTTGTTAAGTATAGCGTGCTTGTTACATTCTGCTAAGCGCGTTTAAGGTAACATGATAATGGTTAATTTTGTGAGATAGTTGTATGTTTAGATTCGATGAACTGGTAGATAGACAGGGAACCGGCAGCAAGAAATGGGATAAATACCTGGGTCAACCAGTGATTCCGATGTGGGTTGCTGACATGGATTTCAGGTCACCGGAACCTGTGATGGAGGCGATACACAGGCGAGTTAATCACGGTGTATTTGGCTACAACGAGATCCCTAAGCAATTGTTAGAAGTCGTCGTAGCAAGGCTAAAGCATCGTTATAACTGGGTTATCCAGGAGAGCGATGTCATTTTTTCTCCTGGCCTGGTGCCCGCTTTGAACCAGGTATGTCGAGGCCTAGTAAGCGAGAACGGGGCTGTGATTACGGCGATTCCTGTCTACCCACCGTTTCTAGATGCACCTGGTAATATGGGCAAGGAGCTCATTACGCTTGAAATGAAAGAAGATGAAAGCTGGCAATTTCCTGTCGAAGAGTTTGCCCGTCAGGCAGAGATCAGACCTGATATTGACTTGCTGCTGCTGTGTCATCCACTTAATCCGCTGGGGCGGATGTTGAGTGTGGCCGAAATGCAGGACATCGTGGCTATTTGCAAGCGCTTCGATATTAAAATCTGTTCGGATGAAATCCACTGTGAATTAGTACTTGATGGTCGCCAGCATACTCCGATTGCGTCACTTGGCCCGCAGGCTGCTGAAATGACCATTACGCTTATGGCTGCTTCCAAGACCTTTAACCTGGCAGGGTTAGGATGTGCCATGGCTATCGCTGAAAACTCGCTGCTCAGAGATCAATACCGAAAAGGTGGCGAGGGTATTATGGCCAATGTAAATACCTTCGGTTTTGTAGCGACTGAAGCCGCCTGGACTGATTGTTCAGATTGGCATGAGGCGTTGCTTGATTATCTTGCAGCTAATAGAGATTATGTTTATGAGAGATGCCAGATGATTACGGGTATTAGTGTTAACTGGGTTGAGGCAACTTATCTAGCCTGGCTGAATGTTCAGGAGTTGGGTTTGCCTGACCCGCGCAGTCACTTCGAACAGGCAGGTGTAGGTTTGTCATCTGGGGCTGATTTCATGGGGCCAGGTTATATGAGGCTTAACTTTGGATGTCCCAGGCCTTTGTTGGAAGAAGGCCTCAACCGGTTAGAAAAAGCCTGTAACTGATGATCGATCAGGCCAGTTGACGCCGCAAGAATTCACGTTATAAGTGGTGTTTCTAATGATAACCTTGACAAGTACCGCGGTGATTGATGCAATTGCCAGTGATTTGGTTTGTCCTTAAAAACAGCATGCCAATGCTTTACAGGGAAATGCTTTACAGGGAATTGACGGACTGGGAATTGAAGAACTGAGAGTTACTGTTTTTTATCAGCCAAAATAAAGGAGAATGCAAGTGGGAGAATTTTGTAGCGTTCAAAAAGAGGGTCGTCTGACCATCGTTACAATTCAGAGAGCTGAGGTAATGAATGCTTTACATCCACCTGGTAATTTTGAGTTGGCAGAAGCATTTGACGAATTTACTGCTGACCCGGAACAATGGGTGGCCATTATTACCGGTGAGGGAGGAAGAGCCTTCAGTGCAGGTAATGACCTTAAATACCAGGCTAGTGGTGGTAAAATGGGCGGTCCCAGCACTGGCTTTGCTGGGCTGACTTCGAGGTTTGATAATGTAAAACCAGTCATTGCCGCCGTTAATGGTATAGCTATGGGGGGAGGCTTTGAAATTGCCTTGGCCTGTGATTTGATTATCGCGTCAGGCAATGCTGTATTTGCATTGCCTGAACCAAGAGTCGGTCTTGCAGCTCTGGCCGGCGGTGTGCATCGCCTGCCTCGAGAAATAGGGATGAAACAGGCCATGGGCATGCTGCTGACCGGTCGCCGCGTCAGTGCTGAAGAAGGTCGATCCCTGGGATTTGTGAACGAAGTGGTACCAGAAGGCGAGTCTTTGACTGCTGCTAAACGGTGGGCAGCGATGATGCTGGAGTGTGCACCTTTGTCGGTGCGTGGAAGTAAGCAGGCCGCTACGCAGGGGATGTCAGCCGAGTCGCTTGAGGCTGCTATCAGGGGCAAGTATGACCAGATAAGAGCCATGGCGAAAAGTGAAGATTTTGTTGAAGGGCCAAAAGCGTTTTCTGAAAAGAGAGCGCCCGACTGGAAAGGTTATTGAAACCATCATGTTGAAAGGAAAAGAATGTTGAATTTGTTAAGAATATTAGCTGTATTGTCATTTACCTGTATGCCCTTGATTGGGTTTGCCAGTACCGGTGAGAAGATAGAAAATCTGGGCTTAACGCTATCGCCCTTGGGCTTGCTGGCATTGGTTTTCTTTGTCCTTGCTTATGCCCTGGTGATGGCTGAAGAGTTCATTCATCTGAGAAAATCAAAACCGGTTATTCTGGCCGCAGGCATGATTTGGGCGATTGTGGCTATATTGACCATAAATTCAGGCCGGGACCCCCATGATTTAAGAGCAGTCCTGGAGCATAATCTGCTGGAGTACGGCGCATTAATGTTGTTCCTGCTGGTGGCAATGACTTATATCAACGCAATGACCGAACGAAAAGTGTTTGAAGTACTCCGGGCCTGGTTGATCAATCGTTCATTTGGTTATCGAAAGTTGTTCTGGATTACCGGTACCATAGCGTTTTTTCTTTCTCCAGTTGCTGACAATCTGACTACCGCGTTACTGATGGGGGCGGTCTGTCTGGCAGTCGGCTCATCCAACCCCAAATTTATCAGTTTAGCGTGTATTAACGTGGTCGTTGCTGCAAATGCTGGTGGTGCATTTTCACCTTTTGGGGATATAACGACCTTAATGGTCTGGCAAAGTGGCAGAGCTGATTTCTTTGATTTTCTGCAATTATTTTTACCCTCAGTCGTAAATTATCTAGTACCGGCAATTTTAATGAGCTTTGCTGTCCCGAATATGGCACCCGCTGCAGAGACAGAAACGGTTGAATTAAAACGAGGTGCTTTGGTTATTTGCGGTTTGTTTGGTTGTACTATTGCAACCGCAGTTTCTTTTGAGCAGTTCCTGCACCTCCCGCCCTATCTGGGGATGATGACAGGTCTTTCCTATTTGTTCTTTTATGGCTATTACGTAAAGATCACTTCAACGCCAGAGGAAGCAGAATTCGAACAGTTCAATATTTTTAATAAAGTTGCCAAGGCAGAGTGGGACACTTTGTTCTTTTTCTTCGGCGTCATATTTTGTGTTGGTGGGTTAGGATTCATTGGTTATCTGGAAATCATGTCTTCTTATTTTTACGATGGCTGGGGGCCAACCAATGCCAATATAGCCATGGGCATTATCTCAGCTGTAGTGGATAATATTCCTGTCATGTTTGCTGTTCTGACCATGGATCCCGGAATGAATTTATATCAGTGGTTGCTTATTACTCTTACAACTGGCGTGGGCGGTAGTATTTTGTCCATAGGTTCTGCGGCGGGTGTGGCTCTGATGGGACAAGCACGGGGTGTTTATACTTTCTTTAGTCATATTCGTTGGAGTTGGGCCATTTTGCTGGGCTATTTTGCAGCGATTTATACCCATTATCTGATCAATGGGGCTGGTTAGGATCGCGATATAGGAGCTTGGAATTGTATTATGAAAGAGAAACTTAACTTTGCTGTGCTTACTGTCTCGGATACACGAACGATTGAAACTGACACATCAGGCCAGTTCCTATGCGAATCGCTGCAGGAGGACGGTCATTTCCTGGCCGATCGGGCCATTGAAATAGATGATATTTATCGCCTTAGAGCTAAAGTCAGTGCATGGATCGCTGATCCTGAAGTACAAATAATTCTGTTGACGGGCGGCACTGGTTTTACAACCAGAGATTCCACGCCGGAGGCAATAAAGCCGTTGCTGGATACGGAGATTACTGGCTTTGGTGAAATATTCAGGCAGTTATCTTTTCAGGAGATCGGCAGTTCAACTATTCAGTCCAGGGCGTTGGCGGGGTTGTCAAATAACACCCTGATTTTTTGCATACCGGGTTCGACCGGCGCCTGTCGAACAGCCTGGAATGGTTTGTTGAAACAGCAGTTGGACAGCGAACATCAGCCATGTAACTTTGCTGAACTGTTGCAGCGAGGGCACCACCAACACTAAATACCATCAGAAACCAGGGATTAAAATGGCTCTTTTGCCTGTTGATGACGCACTAAAACACCTTTTAGAGCAGGTCTTCCCGTCACAAGAGAAACTCAAAGTTGAGCTGAAAGCTGCCTTTGGCGGTACCCTGGCTCGAGACGTGTTCTCTGCCAGTAATGTCCCGCCCATGGCCAATAGTGCTATGGATGGTTATGCTCTTCGTTTTCGGGACCTTGTTGAAGGGTCTTCCCTGCCATTGAGTGACTTTATCCCTGCCGGTTCGGTTGGCAAACCTCTGGCAGCGGCTTCTGCAGCAAGAATTTTCACCGGTGCAGCTATACCTGTCGGGGCTGATACCGTTGTTATGCAGGAACATGTGGTTGAACACCAGGGACAGATAACCATTCAGAAGTTACCCGGTTTCGGCGAAAATATTCGCCCTGCTGGACAGGATATAAGCGCGGGGCAGCGAGTCTTTAAAGCGGGCAGGCGACTCAGTCCTCAGGACGTTAGTCTCCTGGCAAGTACGGGTATGGCACAAGTCGAGATAGTCAAACCGCTAACGGTGGCTCTACTAAGCACCGGTGATGAATTAATTGACCCGCCGTTACCGCTGCAACCTGGGCAGATTTACAATTCAAACCGGTATGCCATGGCAGGCATGCTCGAACAGATGGGGATGACGGTGATTGATTTTGGTGTGGTTGCTGATACCGCGACTGCAACGGAAGCAGCACTCGTTCGAGCGGCACATGACAGCGACTGCATTCTCAGCTCGGGTGGTGTGTCGGTGGGAGAACTGGACTTTGTTAAATCAACAGTTGAAAAACTTGGCCGGATAGACCTGTGGAAACTTGCCATCAAGCCTGGCAAACCGCTTGCTTTTGGGCAGGTAGCAGGGACACCCTTTTTTGGTTTGCCTGGTAATCCTGTGTCTACCTTTGTCACCTTCATTATATTGGCAAAACCTTTTCTGCGCGCCTTACAGGGACAGACTGATGTTTTGCCGAAATATCTTCCGGGTACTGCTGATTTTATATTCAGCGCTGGATCCCGGAGGGAGTACCTGCGGGTCAGGGTGGAGGCCATGGATAATGATCTTGTACTAAAACGTTTTGAAAACCAGGGATCCGGCGTAATGTCATCAGTTTCCTGGGCCAATGCTCTGGCAGAAGTCGAAGTAGGCCAATCTGTGAAACCTGGTGATAGGCTTCGTTTCCTTAATTTAGATAGATGGTAACAAAACGCGGGAACCATGCCGCTCGAGTGGAGAGAGGAAAATGGGGTTGCTACTATTGAGTATTGCCATAGGTGTCGGATCAGGATGTGTAATCTGCTTGAACATAGGTAGCCAGATACCTGTCGCGCGCGAGGAAAAATGGTCTTTGCCCATCAATCTGATTATATATTGCCTGTTTTGTGCCATCGTAGTTTTTTTATTGTCTTTTGCTCTGGCGTAATTAATATGGATCTGCTTATTGACATTGATGAGGTAAAAGGTTTCTTAGATCCGGAGGAAGGACAAGCCCTTTATCATGCTGCGAATCAGGTTATGGCTTTAGGTCCGTGTCTGGAGGTTGGCAGTTATTGTGGTAAATCTACGGTATACCTTGGCGCAGCCTGCCTGAAATCGAGGAATACCCTGTTCGCGGTAGATCATCATCGTGGTTCAGAAGAACATCAGTTGGGTGAGGCCTATCATGACCCGGATTTGTATGATTCCTCTCTGGGTCAGGTGGATTCATTTAGCGCGTTCCGTCAAACCATGCTAAGAGCTGGCCTGGAAGAGGTGGTAGTGCCCGTTGTTGCATCCTCAGAGGTAGTCGCACGACATTGGGCAACACCACTGAGTCTTGTTTTTATTGATGGAGGTCATAGTCATCAGGCGGCATTGACTGACTACCAGAGCTGGTCCAGGCACATTGTGCCGGGGGGATATCTGGCGATTCATGATATCTTCCCTGATCCCGAGGATGGTGGGCAGGCGCCCTTTGAAATCTATCAGCTGGCGCTGGCTTCAGGCTTTTTTGAAGCGCAGCCAACTATAAAAACGCTGGGTCTATTGAAACGTATTTGATATCCAACGAGGCCTGTTATGAGCTGCCCGTAGGAAACCGAGCTCTACCTAGCAGGACCGTTTTATTATGGTTAGCAAAAAGCGCATGTCCATCTGTTATCTGCGCTAGAGAATCTGCGGCGAGCAGGACCGCACCCGCTGTCCAAGTAGTTCTTTCTTCAGGCCAGATTGCTTTATCGGGATAGACATAACCAGTCCAGTAGGATCCATCTTCCTTGCGGAACTGGTGAATCCAGCTGAATACCTCCACCGCACGCTGGTATTGCCCAATAGAGATAAGAGACATGACTAATTCACAGGTTTCGGCAACAGTCACCCATGGTTCGTCATTAACGCAGCGGCAGCCGAGTTGGTCAACGACGAACTCGTCCCATCGGGCATTGATGCGATCTACGGCTTTCTTGCCCTGTATAACACCGGTAAGAACAGGATAGAACCAATCCATGGCAAAACGTTGTTTGCTCTCCCAGGTCTGGTCAAAACTTTCGGGTCGGTCGGTTAACGCTTTACCCAGGGCATTTCTCATCGATATCAGTTGCTCTGCGGGTTCATTGAGAACCTCCGCGATGTTGATGGCGCAGGCCAGGCTCTTGTATATAGAACTGCAGCCGGTAACTAAAGCATCTTTTCGAATGCCGTCACGGCAATCCAGGGCCCAGTAAATCTGACCTTGTTCGGACTGCAGGGTCGAAATAAAATCCATTGCACGAGATACGGTAGGCCAGAATGATCTGAGGAAGTCCCGGTCTTTAGTTATTAAATAGTGGTGCCAGATTCCAGTGGCAACATATGCCACGAAATTGGATTCGATGCGACTGGTGTCTTCAGCCTTGGACCCTTTATAAGAGACATACCAGCCGCCGTTGTCGAGTTGCCTGTCTTTCAGCCAGTCGTAGGCTTGCTCGGCTTGCTTGTGTCTGTTGCCAATGGATAGAGCCATGGCGGCCTCAACATGGTCCCACGGGTCTGTGATACCATTATCGAACCAGGCAATGTCGCCACCCGGAGACTGTACGCAAGCAATATAATCTATGGTTTTTTCAAAGTAGGCTTGAGGATAAAAGCCTTTGGCGACATAAACTTTGGTCAAGCTGGGCTCCCTTCAGATGTACGCTCTCGGTGAACAAAATACATGACAACACTCTTGCCCAGGATGGGATTAAGCAGGCTGTCGGCTATACCCGTGATCCATGGTTGTTTCATCAAGTCCCAGACCAGAAAGCGATGATATTGTTTTAATATCCAGTTTTCAGCCTGGGGATCATCTTCCTGCCAGAATAAGCATTTTAGCCACCAGTAAGGCACGTGTAATGAGTGGGCATAATGTTTATCGAATTTGGCAAAGCCGATAGATTCGATTTGGCCCTGGAGCTTTCTGGCATTGAATATTCTTACATGGCCTCCCTCTACCTCGTGATAAGCTTTGCTCAGCATCCAACAGACCCACTCTGGGAAAAATCTTGGCACACTGATACCCAGAATTCCTCCAGGCTTGAGAACGCGTTTTATTTCAGCTAACACCAAAGGATAGTCATGGATATGTTCGAGAACTTCTGAGCAGATTACTTTATCAAATTGATGGTCGGCAAATGGCAGTGCCTGGCCATTGCCTGAAATAAAGGATAGATCTCTGTCGGGATGGTCTGGTTGCTGGAAATCAGCAAATCGCTGCTTAGCTGTATTGAGGTCGTTAATGGACAGGTCCAGGCCAATGGCAGACACATTTTTCAGAAGGTAGGCACTGATGCTATGCCGGCCTTCGCCGCAACCCAGGTCAAGAAGCTGATCTCCATCGGTTAGAGCAAGGCGTTTAAAATTGATTGTTTCAAGGGACATTGGCAGGGACTCCTGGAATAGCGCGGTACAGGGTGACTATGGCATCGGCCACGCGTGCCCAGCTGAATTTTTGTTGTATTCGCTTGCGCGCGCGTTGGCCTAGTGACTTCCGCTTTTCGGGCGAGTCCAGCAGGTCAACAATAGCAAGTGCGATAGCTTCTCCGCTCCGGGTTGGCACAATGATACCGCAGTCACCAATGACTTCCGGTAAGGCCCCGCCATCGGTTGAAACAACCGGCAAACCACAAGCCATGGCTTCGGCGGCAGGTAGTCCAAACCCTTCATAAATAGAAGGAACAACGACGATACAGGCCTGGGCATAGAGTTGTACCATTTCATCTGCTGTGACCTGACTGTGTATGCTAATTTGGTTTTGTATGTTCAGAGCCCTGATAAGCTTGTCTGATTCACCGCCCTGTTTTAAGTTCCCAATCAGGCACAGTTCTATTTCCGGGTGCGTGGATTTGACAATGGCGATAGCCTCCAGCAGATAGTTAATACCCTTCAGGGGTGCATCGGCGCTGGCGGTCGTCATGATAGTGAAGGGTTTGCGGGCGATATTATTCATAGGTTTGAATAGTTCTGTGTCGATGCCATTGTGAACGACATCGATTGACCCTAGGGCTATACCAAACGCCGCTGCGATGTCCTGCTGCGCTGCACGGGAAACGGTAACGATGTGTTTGAGCCTGGGTACGACCTTTTTTTGCATTCGCAGAAAAGAATGCCATCTTTTTATCAACAGACGCATACCCCAGTGTTTGGTTTGCGATAAAGCAATTTTCAAGTCGCTTGTAATAGGGTGATGAATGGTGGTCAACACCGGATGGCCCAATTCTTGAAGTTTCAATACACCGTAACAGAGACTTTGATTGTCGTGAATGATGTCATAGTGGGGCTTGTTAATTTTAAAGTGACGGACCAGCCGGCGGCCGAAAGTATAAGGTTCAGGAAAGCCACCGGTTAAAGTGCTGAAATATTCGAAGCTGTCGGTGAGAGATAGCAGGATATTGGGCCGAAAGGCGGATACATGGTCCATTTCGGCGTACAGATCCAGGCTTGGTAAGGCGATCAGTCCTACTCGGGGATCCAGGTCGGGGTAGGGTGGCCCTGAGATTACATCGACTTTATGACCGGCCTCGACCAGGGCCTGACTGAGATAACGGATGTAGATACCCTGTCCACCACTATAGGGATTGCTGCGATAGCCCAGCAGGCAAATCTTCAAGGGCTTTAGCCCATGGCCGTCACCGGATGGCCCAGAATTTCCTTGAGGCGCTGTCTGCGCTGAAGGTTGCTGAGTCTTGGTAAATTCTGCTGCGGTCAATGCTGAGTATCCATAAAAGACAGCTATGTTACCCATTTAGGATGAAAATGCGAATGACTTGTGCTGCCTGTTTGACGCTCCGTTGTCGATATTTGAATTGCTCGCTTTGAGGCGTTATATTGTGAATAAATTTAATGTAAAATATGAAAACCATGAATATTATTCAAGGGTGTGGCGCATGATAGAACTGCGTCACCTTAAAACCTTACAGGCGCTCCGGGAAACTGGAAGTTTAGTTGAGGCAGCCGATAGATTGTATTTGACTCAATCTGCTCTTTCCCACCAGATTAAGGATTTGGAAGATAGGCTTGACTGCAAACTGTTTGTCCGTAAAACAAGACCTCCCAGGTTTACCAGTGCAGGCCGGCGGCTGTTGACTCTGGCTGATGAGGTGGTTCCGCTGTTTAAGACAACTGAACGGGATATTGCCCGGCTTTCAGGGGGAGAAGCGGGTCGTTTGCACATCTGCATAGAATGCCACAGTTGCTTTCAGTGGTTGGTGCCCTGTATCAATCGCTATCGCCTAAATTGGCCTGAAGTTGAGTTGGACTTGTCGGGGGGATTCAATTTCACGCCATTTCCAGCGTTGGCAAGGGGTGATATTGATCTGGTGATCACTTCTGATCCTGTTGAAATGGCTGGCATTCATTATGTTCCCCTTTTTCACTATGAAGCCATGCTGGCACTGGCCAAGAATCATCGGTTGACCAAGAGAGGTTATGTCACGCCGGACGAAATGGCAGGTGAAACACTGATTACCTATCCCATCGACCGTAATCGACTGGATATTTTCACCCGCTTTTTGGATCCTTATGATCTGGAACCCGAAAATACGCGTACCGCTGAACTTACCCCAATGATGGTGCAACTTGTTGCCAGTGGTCGCGGTGTCGCCTGCCTGCCGAATTGGGCCCTGACAGAGTATCTGGATTCGGATGTCATTACAGCGAGAAAACTGGGTCCGGATGGTCTGTGGTGCAAGCTGTATGCTGCCATTCGTGAGGAGCAGTTGGATACGCCTTTTATGGAGGATTTCCTAACAACTGCGGTAGTGAGCAGCTTCGAGTCCCTAAATGGTATCGTCAGGATTAATGATAATGAAGCGGGACCAGGCCAGGTACCGCGGACGACATAGGCTTGTTTCCAAACGGCTAAACAGATAAGAAAAAGCCCCTGGATACTTTTATACCCAGGGGCTCTGTCTTTTCTTACGGGAGCATACTCCGAGCTACTGTAACTCGGAGGCTCCCTTTATAGACTGACTATTGATGGGATCACCTCCTTTACGTTCAGGGTGTTGAAAGGAGCGCCTTAGGTCCCCCCTGGTCAGAACTGGTTGGCGACGAGAAATCTATGTAGTTAATTTAAGGATGAATGGGACGGCTGTCAAAGTGTTTTTGATAGCACTATGGTACAAGGGTTTCGGTTGACCAGTTGGTTTCTTTTTTTGTATGGCGTTCTCGGAAATGAGGTTCTTCATTCTGAGTCAGTCGCAGGTAATCAACTTGCTGGATTTCAACGCTAAAAGCACCAGCCGAAGCAGGCATCTTAAGTTCTTCTACCGGCATTTTCTTACCGAGGGTCTTCAGGCCGTGGGTTAACACGGTTCTTGATTCAATGGGTCCGCTCTGCGGATGGCCTGATTGATAGAAATAGTCTAAGAGCTTACTTTTATCAGGGCGACGCTGCCAATCGTTTTCAAGGCTGTCCTGGGCAAGCGCGCTGCAATTGCCTGAGAGTCGATACTGAATCTGGATGCTGGGATACCACAGGAGTATCTGACAGCAGGGGTTAGCTGTCAGTATCTCCCATTTGGGACTGGTTTTATTGGAAAACAAGGTCAGTGAACTGTGAGAGATTGATCTTAGGACCAGCGTTCTGACACTCGGCAGTCCGTTTTGATCAGCCAGTGCAAAGTAGCATACGTTGTGATTGGGATCGTCCAGCGCTTTGGCTCTTTCCAGATCATTTTGTAATTGCAGCAATATTGTCATGTTAACCCCTTGTTTTTAAAAAATGTCAGGGTCGAATTTCTGGTCGGCAATTGTTTCGTTGTTACAGACTAGTGTTAATTGAATCTGTTGTTGCCTGATCAGGAAAACACCTTCAACCCATTCGTGCCATTCGTAGCCTGTCTGTACTGAGGTCGTCAGTTTAAGATAATCTGCTTGCTCTGCCTTGTCCCGAATGATGCCGTTAACCTTCAATTCAACGGGATCCCTACCAGAATAGCCGATGCTAATAGTTGAACCATGATACTTGCTGGTCAGTTCTGGCATAGTGTGGGCATGACCTTGTTGTACTCAATTGCTCAATGAATGCATTGTGTATGATGAATGAGCGCCGGAGTTGTTGTATGATTTGCGTCATCAATATACAGGGTGTTCAGCATGAGTCAAATCTCCGAGTTAAAGGCATCGGTTGAAGAAATTTTAAACGCTTTACATCGGCTTGGACCGAATCGAGTTGTGGCCTTGTCAACCCATAAGACTAAGGCGTTAATTGCTGAAATAGAAGGCCATGCCAGGCAAGTAGCCAAGCAGTTGGACGCAATGGAATGAGATTGACCGCTGGGTTGATGATGTGATAGTTGCCTCTCTGGCATAGGTCCTTTTTCAATGATTAATTGAGGTATTACGAGCGATGCTGCAAGTAAATCCCATGTCGGGTGCGATTGGCGCTGAAGTATCGGGTATTGATTTATCAGAAGACCTCACGGATCTTGAATTCTCCGAACTTGAAAGCCTGTTTCTGCAATACGAAGTGCTTTTTTTTAGAGATCAGCCTTTTCCACCAGAGGCCCATGCCAGGTTTGCTCGAAGGTTTGGTGAGCCTCAGTGCCATGAGGCTTATCCACATATTAGTGGCTTCCCCGAATTGACTATTCTAGAGAACGATGAAGCGCATCCTTCAAAAATTGAAATGTGGCATACCGATATGACTTTCCGGCCTTGTCCGCCGGTGGGTTCGATATTGCATGGTGTTGTTATCCCAGAGCGTGGTGGGGATACTTTATTTGCCAGCATGTCAGCAGCTTATGATAATTTATCAGAAACCTTGCAATCATTTCTGTCCGGGTTGACAGCAATTCATGATTTCAGCCATGGGTTTCAAGAGTCGCTTGACGAGCCAGGCGGGCGCGAACGTCTTGGCCAGATGCTGTCCGACAATCCCCCTGTGGAACACCCGGTAATCAGAACGCACCCGGTAACGGGTAAGAAAGGGGTATTCGTAAATTCGTTGTTTACTGTTGAAATCTGCGGCATGAAGGCAAGGGAGAGCGATGCTCTGTTGCAGTTTTTGTATGATCATGCAGTGCTGCCAGAACATACCTGTCGTTTTAGCTGGCAGCCCAATTCCATTGCGTTCTGGGATAACAGGATTACCCAGCATAAACCTGTCAATGACTACTGGCCGCAACGTAGAAAAATGCAGAGAATTACTATCGATGATGGAATTCGGCCTGTTTAGTCGCAGTAAAGGCCACATTAAAAGCCACAGTAAAAGCCGTTACAGCTGTTCGCCAGCGCTACCCTGAATTTGCGGGGTTAGCCGAAGCGATGCAGTAAGACTTTCAGTGAATTAATAAAGAGTTGCGGTTTATCCAGAAAGACATGGTGTCGCGCGCCGGGAATCACCATCAGATGGCTGTTTTGGCAGAGCGATTGGAGGGTGGTGATGTTGCTGCTATTCACGCCAGTAAAGAAGTGGCTGTCCTCTCCAATAATGAATGCCCTGCTTCCCGAAAATGCCTTAATCATATTGTAACCATCGGGTAGGTTTGGGCTTTCCTGCAGTTTTGGAAACAGTTTTCGATCCAGTTTGAATGCGAAGCCCATTTCGGTTTTCTTCAGAGAATGCCTGGAAATATGCTCAATGATATAGGCGTTTTTGCAAGGTTGCGGAGGTTTTAGTCGAAACCGCCTTTGGCCTTCCTCGATAGTCTGGTAATAACGGTTTCTGGGTGTTGTTGGGCGTAAAGGTGATCGAATCGTTCTTTTCGGGGCTGCGCCATTTTGATTTGAGCGTCTGACAACACTATCCACAAGGATCAGGTTTTTCACCAGTCCCGGTTTTAGATAGCAGGTACTGCGCGCCATGGCACCTCCAAAACTGTGAGCAACCAGGGTAACCTCGCTTAGTTCTGCCGAAGCAATAACAGTGGCTATTTCTTCTGCAAAAACCTCGGCGCTGTACACCGGCCTGTGCTCACTATCGCCTGAGCCGCTGAGGTCTAGAGCTACAATATTGTAGTCATGCGCCAGACCTGGAGCAATAAAATCCCACCAGTGAGCGTGCGCAGCATGGCCATGAACGAACATAAGTCCAGGCTTCTCAGGATTAGACCAGCTGAGGTAATGAATGATTGCGTCTCTGGCAGTGACAAAGTGTGATGTGGGTTTCTGACTCAGGCTTTCTTTGAACCAAGTGGGCATCATGGGTGCTACCAATAATGAATCGCGTTAGTATAGGCCAGTCAACCACAGATTATCAGAGTCGATGGCTTTATGAACCACTGGAACAACCGAACGGCACTGATCGCGATCGCAGTTGCATTCTTCTTTGGCCTATTAGCGGCATTAAGTCTTCGTTCCGCTGAGGTAGACGGTAGGACGTCGGCTAATGCACCTGCTCAAGCCGTAATCAAATGGCGAACCCCGGTCGCTTTTGGTACTAATTTGCCAGCACTGGGCGATAATGTACTGCGCCTATCTGAACGGTTGCGTACTGCAACTGCAGGCAGGATTCAACTGGAAATATATGAACCGGGGACGCTGGTACCAGCATTTAGCATAACTGAGAGTGTCAAGGACGGTAAGCTTGAAGCAGGTTATACCTGGCTTGGATACGATCAAGGGCGAATACCGGCAACGCCACTGTTAGCTGCTGTGCCATTTGGAATGGAACCCTGGGAGTTCACCGCTTGGTATTACGAGGCAGGTGGCCAGGAACTCGCTGAAAAACTTTACCAGCCTCATAATATACATCCCATTCTGTGTGGGATTATTGGCCCTGAAACGGCTGGGTGGTTTCGATTTCCTATAGTCGACCTGAATCAGTTTGATGGTCTTAAGATTCGTTTTGCGGGGCTGGGGGGTAGAGTCCTTCAGGAATTGGGCGCTTCCGTTACGCTTATCCCATCCGGTGAAATTTTTCAGGCGCTGGAGAAAGGCGCCATAGACGCGACGGAGTTTTCGCTTCCCAATGTTGATCAGTTGCTGGGGTTCGATAAAGTGGCGAAATATAACTATTTTCCAGGCTGGCACCAGACTTTTACCGCATCGCATTTTATCGTTAACCTGGATAAGTGGAATGCGTTGGATATAGCTGACCAGGCTCTGCTTGACTTGGCCTGCACAGCCGGTGTGATCAGAAACTTAGCTCGTGGCGAAGCCTTGCAGGGTAGTGTTATCGCCGGTTTTGCAGATAAAGGTGTAACCCCCATTAAGTTTGACCTGGATATGCTTACCAACCTCCGTGAGATTTCCACGAAAGTATTGCAGGAAGAAGCAGACAAGGATGCTGATTTTGCTGAGATATGGGCTTCGCAGAAAACCTTCATGGCGCTTTATCGGGGCTGGAAAGAACTGGCTTACTTGCCCAGGGATTTTCAATAAATGATCCAGGGTCAAGACCAACCAGATTATCCCCTCACGCGATTTTCGGAGGTTGTGGAATCATTACTTGTGACTTTAGGATTATGGGCAGGGGTGATCTGGTTGCTGCTGTTGGCTGTAATTATGGTGAACGTAATTGCCAGATACTGGTTTGCCCAGGGTTTTATAGAACTTGAAGAACTGCAATGGCACCTGTATTCCACAGGGTTTTTAATTGGACTAACCTATGCTTTTGTTCAAGATGCTCATGTCAGGGTCGATGTTTTGCATCAGCGTTGGTCTGCGGTTACTCAGGCCTGGATTGAACTTTACGGCATCATCATTTTTTTAATGCCTTTTCTGTTGTTGGTGATTTATGCCTCAGTGCCCCTAGCACAATATTCATTTAATACTGCTGAAATATCTCAAGCACCTGGAGGATTACCCTTTCGCTGGTTAATCAAGGGGTTGTTACCCGTAAGTTTTGTACTGTTGCTGCTTGCAGCTTTATCCAGACTGACCCGAGTGTCCAGTTTTCTGTTTAACTGGCCTTGCAAGGTTCAAGTCTGATGTCAGCAGGGGATTGGTTGAGCCTGATGATGTTTGTGTCCTTCATCGTCCTGATATTTTCAGGATTCCCTGTTGCCTGGGTACTAGGCGGGTTGGCGGTGCTGTTTACCGCCATTGGTATTGTTGCTCAGATTGATTTCAATCTTGATGTTGCTATGAGTTGGGATTATTCAACGCTGGTAGCAGACCGAATCTGGGATGTCATGAACAATTGGGTTCTGGTCGCCCTGCCAATGTTCATATTTATGGGCATTATGCTGGATAGATCAGGCATGGCAAAACGGTTACTGGAGAGCCTGTCAGGGGTATTTAATTCTATTCCGGGCGGGTTAGCCCTGTCTGTTGCTCTGATTGGCGTACTGCTTGCCGCCTCTACCGGTATTATCGGTGCATCGGTCGTGTTATTGGGGTTGCTGGGTATTCCGCCTATGCTGGCGCAGCGTTACCAGCCTGAATTGGCCGCAGGTACAGTGTGCGCTGTAGGTACTCTGGGAATCCTGATTCCGCCCAGCATCATGCTGGTATTGATGGCTGACCGCCTGGCCTTACCTGTGGGAGACCTGTTCCTGGGTGCCTTGTTACCGGGGCTCCTATTGGGAGCAATGTTTGTAGTTTATATTGTTACCATAGCCTATTTGAGGCCGGAGCTGGCACCGCCTGCCGATAAACTAGAGAGGATTTCCGGTAAGCTGATAATTAAGGTTCTGGTGTCGATTTTTCCGCCTGTCATTTTAATTCTGGCCGTTCTCGGGTCGATATTTTTTGGTGTGGCAACGCCTACTGAAGCCGCTGGTGTCGGTGCTTTTGGCGCCATGTTACTGGCCTGGGTAAATGGTCAGCTGAATCGTGCTGTACTCCGGGAGGTTGTTGTTGAGACAACTAAAACAACCGGATTTATTTTTGCCATTTTCATTGGTGCAACTGCGTTTTCACTGGTACTGAGAGGCTTAGGCGGTGATCAGTTGATTGCAGATGCGCTACTAGGGTTACCTTTTGAATCGCATGGGATTATTATCGTTATTTTGCTGGTCACATTCCTATTGGGTTTTTTCCTGGACTGGATAGAGATAACCCTGATCGTACTGCCTCTGGTCAGTCCTGTGGTTGCTGACCTCGGTTTTAATCTAATCTGGTTTACAGTGTTATTTGCGGTCTGTTTACAAACTGCTTTTTTAACTCCACCCGTTGGCTTTGCGATCTTCTACTTAAAAGGGGTAGCGCCCCCTGAGATATCAGTTGCAACCATATACCGGGGTGTGACGCCCTTCATTTTGCTGCAATTGATTGGATTGGTATTGATTTATATCTTCTCGGATCTGGTTCTCTGGCTGCCAGCCCAAGCTTACTAGGCAGCGGCTAACGGCTCCCACCAGTTTTTTGCGGGATAGGAACCGGATCTTTATTTCAGGCCTGGTGTTCTGCCTTCTGTCCCACTTTCACGGGCGCGGTGGTTTTCCGGCTGCGTCGACACTAGTCATGGCTGCTTAAGTTGAAGCGCCAGAGTTTATGCCATTGGTGGCTAGTTTTCGCAGTGAGGTGTACTATGGCGCCTTTGCACCCTGCCATGGCTGAAGTGGTTCATCCGGTAGTTGGATGGTAAAGCTTTCTTCCCTGAAGACTTTGAAATCTCTAGATTGATAGTTCTGCAGGGCTCTGCGATGGTCCAGCGTGCAGGTATGTAGCCAGACTCGATTGCCACCGAGTATGAATGCCCTGTTAATGGCATCAGTTAAAAGTGTTCTACCAAAACCTCTGCCAATAAAATTCGGTAATAATCCAAAATAGGTGATTTCTACTGAACTGCCGGCTTCCAGCGAAAGTTCGAAGTAGCCTATTGGGTCTGCCTGCAGATAGGCTACCCACACTTCTATAGCCGGATCTTGCAGGTAACTTTGCCAGTCGCCATAAGACCAGTTAAGTCTTTCATACCAGTACCAATGGCTGCCTACTGCAGTATAGAGATAGCGATTGAATTCAGGCGCTAATTCGGTTTGCTGGTCGAGCCGATAGCTACCGTCACGGGGTACTCTAATGGAGGGATTATGAAATAGTTCCAAATGCCAGACTGTTACTTCTCGGGAAATCGTCCCCATTATGCTGAATCCATCACAGGCTCGTGACCCAGCCTCCGGAGAAAGGAAAAATCTGCCCAACAAAAAAATCGCTATGGTCTGAGGCCAGGAACAGGGCTAATTCCGCCTGCTCTTCTGGTTTTGCGATTCTGCCGATGGGTACGTTCCTCTCCAGGTGTTTCTTAAAGCGTTCACTGCTCACCAACTGTTCAGGATAATAGACAGGATTGCTGACATAATTCTGTGCAATCGCATTGATCTGCACGTTCTTGGATGCATATTCAAGGCCGCAGGCCCGAATAAAAGCATTCTGGGCCCCCCTGGCTGCACAGTAGGCGGTGGAGCCAGGGATACCGCGTAATGGCGCTGCGCTGGTAACGGCAATAATCTTACCTCGACCTCTTGCCGCCATGATCGGCGCAAAATGCCTTATGAGTACCATGAGCGGGTGGACCATGGTGTTGAACAAGGCCTGCCAGTCTTCATCAAGGATGTTGCTTACAGGCGCGTTGCAGGGATCGTGGGCAAGATTGGCTATGAGTACATCAATGTCATTGCAATCGCTAGCATAGTCTTCTAGACCGCCCTGGAATGGAACCAGTTCGCTTTTACTAACGACTTGTGCGCCTTCAGCCAGGAAGAGCTCAGCAATCGCGGGTCCCATGTAATCTTGGCTTTGGGTTACCAGGATTTTCTTTTTGGTCAGTCTTTTCATATTAGTTCACTGTGATTGAATATTCTGTCAGCAACTCAATAGGGACGATTTTCAGCGCACTGACATGGGAGCTATTCAGAAAAACACGCGGCGCGGCACCCTCCTGGTATGCCTGGAGCCAGCGAGCTGCACACAGGCACCAGCGGTCTCCCTGCTTGAGGCCCTGGAAGGACGACGCTGGCTGAGGCGTGGATAAATCGTTGCCAACGGTCCTGGAAAATTCCAGGAAGTGATCACTTATTTCCACGCATAGGGTATGAGAGCCCACATCCTGTTGGCAGGTATTACAGCAGCCATCCCGAAAGAACCCTGTGAGTGGTTCTAGACTGCACGGGCTTAACTCGCTACCCAAGACGTTGACAGGATCTTCTTTGTTGGTCTGGTCAGTCATATTCAGAATGCAGTTTGCAGTTTAATGTTAGTTGATTTCAGGCTGTACTGGACTGAGGTCATCCCAATTCACGGCTTCTCGCTTGCCATTTACCCTGAATTGTCGGCGTTTCAGTCTGGGGTAGTCGCAAATATCGATTTCGCAGCGACTACCTCCCATGAGATAAACCAGGTCTTCGCTGTTGGCGTTAAACATAGCATGCGCAGGCGAATTTTTCTCAAAGCCCATAAAGTCACCCGCTGATACCTGGAACTGCTCTTCGCCGATGGATGCGATGCCCTGTCCCGACAAGATGTAGATGAATTCTTCGTCCTGCTGATGGCTATGGAATTCGGTGGAGTCTCGACCCTGCTGCACCCGAACAAGATGAACTCCTATGCTCTTTATGCCCGTAGGCTCGCTCAGCGATCGAGTTAGCCGAATCGCATTGTCATTGTGTTGATGGATATGTTCTTTCTCGTCGAGCTGTAGAATCTGGGCTGCTGTTAAAAGGGCTTTTGTAGCATGCATGGCTTTTACCTATATTCCGCTGCGGGTCTGGCTTATCGAAGCTGCCAAAAGGCGATAGTCAGCGTCTACGACGCGGCGCTGGCTTGCCAGGTGATCTGGATTTTCGGTGAGGAGGCTGCAGGGGTGCCAGCAACTGGTCGGGCGGATACTGGAAAGTAAGAGATTCGCCCAGTAACGCCTCGATGCTGGGCATCATGAAGGCATCGCTTTCACAGACCAGACTGATGGATGTCCCGGTCGCACCAGCTCTGCCTGTACGGCCGATTCTGTGGATATAGTCTTCCGGATCTTCAGGTAGATTGAAATTGACCACATGGCTTATATTGTCAACATGAATTCCTCGACCGGCGACATCAGTTGCTATCAGAACCTGGATTTTACCCTCCTTGAACTCGGTTAAGGTTTTGATCCGTTTACGTTGAGGTACTTCGCCGGTTAACAAGCCTGTATTGAAGCCACGGCGGTAAAGGCGGTCTTCAAGCCGCCGGGTATCGTCCCTGCGATTGACAAAGACAATGAGTTTACTGTTTGGGTTTTCTGATATTAGGTTACCCAGAACGGTGAGTTTTTCCTCTGTTGCCGTGAAGTAAACTATTTGTTCAATCGAATCAACCGCTAATTTTTCTGGTTCTATGGCGACCTTGACTGGGTTCATAGTCCATTGATTCGCCAGCCTCTTAATATCCTCGCTAAGTGTCGCACTGTATAACTGGGTCTGCCTTTTGTCTTTTTTAGGGGTGCGCTGTACGATCGCTTTCACATCGGGGATGAAGCCCATATTAAGCATGCGATCGGCTTCATCAATTACCAGCATTTCAACTTTAGACAGGTCTATTATATTAGAACGGCAGAAATCCAGGAGGCGCCCGGGTGTTGCAACAATGATCTCTACAGGCCCTGCCAACTGGGTTTTTTGTTTTTCATAGTCGATTCCACCAACGACTGAGATTACCTTGATGTCCGTGAATTTTGTCAACAGTATAGCGTCCTGACTGATCTGTAGAACCAGTTCGCGGGTGGGCGCTATAATCAAGGCAAATGGGGTTCCGGCCTTGCGATTATTGTATTCTGGGTTTTCCAGATGGTAGGTGATGATCGCGATCAGAAATGCAGCGGTTTTTCCGGTTCCGGTTTGCGCCTGGGCAATGACATCCTCACCGTCAAGGCTGTGCGGCAGGACTTCTTTTTGGACGGGCGTACACTGGCTGAAACCGAGCGAAACAATCGCCTTGTTCAGAGAATCTGGTAAATCTAACTCTGCAAAGTCTTGCCCTAATATATTCTTCTTTTCTGGCTTTGGCTGCGGTGTCTTTGATTCAGGTTCTGATTCGTGGTTCCAGGCTGTAGATTGGGCTGATTCCATCTGTGTCGTGGTCTGCTTTTGGGTAGATGGGTTCAGCCATTTTTTTATTAGATTCATAATATAATTGTGTTACCTGCTAAGGAAATGCTGGGTAAGAGCCATTCCCGGGGTTTCATTGTTGAGATCTGGCCAGGGCCAGTTGGAGGCAGCAGACCAGCACATCCAAGGCCTGCTCGAGTTCGATTATATCAGGAAAGGTGGGTGCTATACGGATGTTTCTGTCTTCTGGGTCTATTCCTAGAGGGTAAGTTGCTCCTGCGGGTGTTAATTTTACACCTGCCTGAGCTGCCAGGGAAATAGTCTCTTGTGCTAATCCAGGTTGGGTGTCGACTGAGACGAAATATCCGCCCATCGGCCGAGTCCAGTTAATAACGTTTAATTCCCGTAATTGTAAGAGTTTATGCTCAACAAGTGCGAATTTAGGACTGAGAATTTTTCTGTGCTTGATCATGTGGCGGTCCAGAGAGCCTGGATCTTGAAAAAATCGAGCATGACGCAATTGATTCACCTTGTCGTAGCCAATGGTCTGTGACGAGAGGTAGTCTTCAAATCGTTCCAGGTTATTGGTGCTGCTACCCAGGAACGCCATGCCAGCACCGGCAAATGTGACTTTGGAAGTGGATGCTATCATCAGCACGCTATCCTGGTTGCTTTTATCCTCGGCCAGTAACATGAGATTGTCCAGTTTGCTTCCCTGTTCTACCAGATCATGGATAGCATAGGCATTGTCCCAGAATATTCGGAAATGGTCGCCGGAATGTGAAGCTAATTCGGCGAACCGTGCTACCGTTGTGGCAGCGTAGGTAAGGCCGGTAGGATTGCTGTATTTAGGTACACACCAGATACCTTTTATCATGGGGTCGGCTTTAATCAGCTGGGCTATTTCATTCATATCTGGGCCGCTTTCCAGAAGTCTGACTGGCAGCATCTGTATACCCAGATGCTGGCAGATTTTGAAATGCCTGTCGTAACCCGGAACAGGACATAAAAACTTTATCGGTGTATTGGTCTGCTGTTGTTCGATCCGCCAGACGGGCATCATTGAGCTGACATAATGAAACATTAGAGTCAGGCTGCTATTGCCTGCAGCCATCACTTGTGCTGACTCAAGGTTCAGTATTTCTGCGCCCAGTCGGCGAGCTTCCGGAATGCCTAATAGTCCACCATAATTTCTGGCATCACCACCATCTTCCAGAGTGTAATTCTCCTTTAAAATCCCATCGAGACCATTGGACAGGTCTAGCTGTTCTGAGCAGGGCTTGCCTCGCGTCAGATCGAGATCAAGGTCCGCTTGGAGAAAATTTGAAAACTGAATTTCAAGTTCCTGGAGGTTCATAAATTTTCCTGTGCTCGGGTCATTCTGGTATGCAGCCAAGATATTAAGGCTGGGCCACGGATAAACTAGATAGTTCTGGTAAATCAAGCATGATGTTCATGTTCTGAACTGCGGCCCCGGCAGCGCCTTTCCCCAGGTTGTCGAGTCTCGCAATAACCAGGCTCTGGCTATCATGGCCGTAGCTGAACAGGTCCACCCGGTTAGTTTTATTGGCACCTTCTGGGTCGAGGAATCCGCCATCAAGTTCACTGGCCAGATTGGCTGCATGAACTTGGATGCAGGGTTCATCTTTATAACGCTCTGCCAACAGAGCGAAGATTTCATCTGGACTGCTCTGATGGTTAAAGTTGTCCGCGCCCAGGGGAATTTCTACCAGCATGCCCTGTGCAAAGTGGCCAACATGAGGCAGAAAAAGAGGCGCATGGCTTAAACCTGCATGAATTCGCATTTCTGGCACATGCTTGTGATCGAGGTCCAGCGCATAAGGGCGGCAGGGCCATCTCTGATCATGCTGTTCAGCTTCTGAGTAGCGTTCAATCATAGCTTTACCACCACCACTGAATCCGGATACAGCGTTAATGCAGATGATCGACTCGGTGTTTATCAGGCCCGCAGCTAGCAAAGGGGTAATGGCCGTCAGGAAGCCAGTGGGATAACAGCCAGGGTTGCTGACTTTTTGCGCATTCCTGATGTTCTGGCGCTGCGCTGGATTAAGCTCAGGTAAGCCGTAAACCCAATCGGGATGGGTCCGATGGGCTGTGCTGGCATCGATAATTCTAGCCCCTTTACCGAGCTCGGCAGCTTGCCTGGCGGCATCATCTGGCAGGCATAAAATGCTGATATCGGCATTGTTCATGGCGTCACGTTTGACCCGCGGGTCTTTCCGGTCCTGATTGGGAATTTCGAGCAGCTCAATGTCCTGCCTTTGTTTCAGGCGCTGCTCAATTTGCAATCCGGTCGTGCCGATCTGGCCATCGATAAAAATTTTGTACATAGGGCTCCTCGCTGGAGCAGAATAATATCACGAGACAGGGCAGAGACCCTATAATGGCATCGGGCAAATCCTTTAGTCGTTGATTTGCTAGGGGTCAGTAACCTGAGAAGGCAGTATGCCCAGTTTTTTGAGCAGGTCTCTTTCCCGATTTCTGTCGGTTTCAGGCTCAATCAACCATGCAACATTAGCCAGACTGGCCGGCGAAACATCAGATAGACCCTGGTCGCGAAGGTAGTGAATCAGTTTTAGGGTCTTGAATCCATCGAACCATTGAAAAGCGGCCTTTCGAAAGGTCTCGACGTTACCGCATTGTTTGCGAAGCTTGCTGATTTTGCTTTCAAGCGCCTGTTGCTGAGCATAATGGAGCAGGCTTTGATCCAGGATGGACCGTTCAAGTCCATGCTGCCAGCTTGCATCAAGGGCTGTTAGGAATGTTTTCAGCAACTCAAATATGGCTGGATTATAGAAAGTCTCGGTATTGAGTGGGTCAGGATCGCGAAGAAGTTTAACAATTCCCTGGCCTGTGCCAATCGGTACCCTCGTTGAGGGCCTGCCTGACAGCATAATGGCAGTGCCGTTCAGCTGGCGGATAGAGCCCGTTTTGCGGAGCTTATTGAGCAGGTAAAAATCCTCTGCCGCTGCTCTTTTGGGGAATCCCCTGACCTGGGCATAGCTTAGAGGATTGACGATGATGGTAGAGCCTAGGCTATGAAATGCGTAGGCAGAGTTTGCATGTTGTAGGCCTCTTACGTAGTAACACAGGTACAATTCATAGAGATGCATTGCTTGCTGGTATTCCAGACTGGCGTCAGCAGGCGGCTGGTGACAGTAGGCATGGAGCAGCCCGGCATCTGCCTTGTTCAGGCTGTGCTGGAAATAATCTGCTGGCAGTTGAGCGTCTGCATCCGTAACACATAACTGCTGCGAGACAATTTTACCCAGCCTGAAAAGTTTTAAAGCTGCATCGGTACCGATTTTCCGTGCCAGGCCAACGCCCTCTTTGCTGGGGACGAATAAACTATCTGAACAGCGGTTGAAAACCAGTAAATCAGGCTGGCCCTGGATGTGATGCCAGTTACGGCCTTCTGCCAGGACCCTGCCAGAGCCTAGACATGTCTGAAGAAGTTGCTGCGTAGCTGGGTGAGTAGACGCGCTGTTGACGACGATGATGCATAGAAAATTCGATTGGATTGCGTCCCAGACTTTCTGGATATCCTGCCATATTTCATCGAACGCAGGAATTATCAGCACCTGATCGTAGTTTCTGGACAGGCTCAGGTCAGTAACATCAGGCTCAGCATAATATTTCAGATATTTGTCTATGGTAGTCGTGGGAAGCGGCATTTTGAAAGCTTCTAGTTCAGTGTAGTCTCGCCCTTATCGACAAGGACTGCAGGACATTGTCTTCAATCTGGACCCATTGTGCTAGGCGTTGGTTTACCTGCTCGCAAGAGAAGTAACAATCTGCCAGATCAATGAACAGATCACCGTGGCTGTACTCGGACTTAGCCAGGGTCTGGTAAAACGTTTGTAGCATCGGATCAGACAGTTGTTTGGCCAAGAGGGTAAATCGTTCAGCTCCCCTGGTTTCGATCACGGCCGCCGACAGTAAACGATCCAATAAATATTCATTGCTTTGTTTGCTTTGCCTGCGCATGTGTTTATGAAGGCCGTTTACATAAGGGTCTTTCTGGTCATTCGTCAGGCTGAGACCGCGATTGCAGGTCAGCCGGAAGACTTGTCGGAAATGATTTAGTTCCTCTAGTGCCAGGTCAATCATGGCGCTTGTCAGCCTTTTTTTGTCAGGGTAATGGGCGACCATAGACAAAGCCATGGACGATGCTTTTTTCTCGTTAGCAGCATGATCCAGGAGAAATTCGTCAAAATTGCTGAGAACCTTAGCGAGCCATTCGGCGGACGTTGGACGGATCAGTTTTACAGGCATGAACGAAGAAACGCTGATATATCACTTAATTCTTCAAGGCATACCTGATGTCCCATTGGGTAGTCCTTCCATTGAACATCGTAGCCAAGGCGAATCAGATTTTCTCGGGAGGTGGCCGCTCTCATGATGGGGATCATTGGATCCTGGGTGCCATGTACCATCAGAATGGGCAGCGCCAGGTTGGCATCGTGTCTTTGTTCCTCTGTTTTGATAGCGTCGTGCAGGTAAGTCGACAGGGCAACAATCCCGGCGATGCGTTTGTCAAGTCTGAGCCCCAGTTGTAGCGCGATGACGCCACCTTGTGAGAACCCGGCTAGAATAATGCGGTCGTGAGAAATACCTTTTGCCGTCTGCTCGTCTATGAGTTCCTGTACCATTGCTGCTGAAATCTCTATGTCGCTAGAGCCACCGGTTTCTGAATGGGGTATGAAGTCATACCAGGCACGCATTTCTTCGCCTTCATTGATGGTGACAGAACGCATGGGTGCGTGCGGGAAAATAAAGCGAATGGCCAGATCTCCCAAGTCCAGTTCTGGGACTATCGGTTCGAAGTCATGCCCATCTGCACCTAACCCGTGCAACCAGATGATGCAGCTGTTTGCATTTGGTTTTGATTCAAGTTCAATGTAGTCCAGCATAGGTGATAGTTCCTCTAGGACCGACATGATAACCCGCTTCTGCTTTTGGCTCTATATGTGATACGCCAATGCCGTGGTCAGGGAAGGCTGAATCTGCCTGGCTGAGACTTATCGGATTTGAGCCGAATTTGGCCGGTCTGGGATTAGTTAATAATGCGGGTTAGTTAGTGATTGCTGGATTAATCCGAATGTGACTAAATGGGTAGAATACAAAGCTAAGGAAATTGCCATGGGACCATTGACAGGAATTAAAGTAATCGAACTCGCTGGCATTGGCCCGGGCCCTTTCTGCGGAATGATGTTAGCTGATATGGGTGCAGAAGTTATCCGTATTGATCGTACCGGGGGCCATGCCACTTCTCACCAGGATATATTGGCAAGGGGCAGGAAATCGCTTGCTGTTGATTTAAAAAGTGAGACTGGCCGGGAGGTTGTCCTTAGGCTCTGTGAGTCTGCAGATGCCCTGTTTGAGGGGTTCAGGCCAGGTGTCACTGAACGACTGGGTTTAGGTCCAGATGAATGCATGGCTCGAAATCAGAAATTGGTTTATGGACGCATGACGGGTTGGGGGCAGGATGGCCCCATGGCCCAGGCAGCGGGTCATGATATCAATTATATTTCACTGTCCGGTGCTTTACACAGTATCGGGCCCAAAGATGGCAAGCCGGTACCGCCGTTGAATCTTGTTGGTGATTTTGGTGGTGGCGGCATGTTGCTTGCTTTTGGCCTGGTTTGTGGGATTCTCGAAGCGAGTCGTTCAGGCCAGGGCCAAGTGGTCGATTCGTCTATGGTAGATGGGTCTGCAGCCTTAATGGCGATGTTTTTTACCATGCGGTCCTCGGGTATGCTGAAGGAATCCAGAGCCAGCAATATGCTTGACGGAGGTGCCCACTTTTACGGTACCTACGAGACTCTGGATGGGAAATATATCTCTATTGGCTCAATAGAGCCGCAGTTTTATGCCTTATTAGTAGAAAAATCAGGAGTCGATGTTGAAGATTTTGCTGCTCAGATGGATCAGTCTCGCTGGTCCGAATATCAGGACAAGCTGACAGCGGTGTTCAAGTCCAAAACCCGAGATGAGTGGTGCGACATTATGGAGGGTTCAGATGTCTGTTTTGCTCCAGTGTTGTCACTGGGCGAAGTTGCAGATCATCCGCACAATCAGCACCGGCAGACTTTCCAGAATTTTGAAGGCGTAATACAACCAGCACCCGCACCAAGATTCAGCCGTACCGCGGTGGCACTATCGCATCCTTCGAGATCCTCTGGGGAAGATAGCGAGCAGGTTCTTGCGGATGCCGGCTTTGATCAGGGTGAAATTGATTCGTTGCTAGCGTCGGGTGCAGTCACGCAGATCTGATAGTATGGGCGGGCAATGAGATTCAGCAAGATCGTGTTTTATTATTTCTGCAGTTTGGAGAGACTATCGTGTACTCAAAATTGATGTCCGGCGCTGGATCTGATCCTGAAGGCTATTGGTCAGAGCAGAGCAAAAGGGTGGCTTGGTTTAGCGAGCCCACACAAGCGCAGACTATAAACGACGATGGTCTAGCACAGTGGTTTGCCGATGGAGAGTTAAATACATGCTATCTGTGTCTTGATTATCATGTGGATCAGGGTCGTGGTGATCTGGATGCTATTGTATATGACTCTCCGGTTACTGGTGTTAAGAAGCGTTATACCTATTACGAGCTGCTCCAGGAGGTTGCCTTGTTCGCGGGGGCTTTGACTGGGCTGGGCGTCGGTCAGGGGGATAGGGTGATCATCTATCTACCGATGATTCCAGAAGCGGTAATCGCGATGTTAGCCTGCGCCCGAATTGGCGCTATCCATTCAGTGGTTTTTGGTGGGTTTGCTGCTAAGGAGTTGGCCACTCGTATTGATGATGCAGCACCGAAGGTGATACTGACGGCATCCTGCGGCATAGAGTTTGAGCAGGTGATACCTTATCTGCCCCTGGTAAATGAAGCCTGTGAATTGGCATCCCATCAAGTTGATCATCGAGTCATACTGCAGAGACCTGAACTCCAGGCAGCGTTACATGACAAAGATCTGGATTGGCAGGCAATCACCGCTGCGGCAGCCCCGGTTGCGAGTGTAACCCTGAAAGCCACGGATCCTCTGTACATCCTTTATACCTCAGGTACCACCGGTAAACCGAAAGGGGTGGTGAGGGATAACGGTGGTCATGCGGTAGCGCTGTTGCACAGTATGGCTGTGATTTATGGAGTAGCACCGGGCGACGTGTTTTGGGCTGCTTCGGATGTGGGCTGGGTGGTTGGCCACTCGTATATTGTCTATGCGCCTCTACTAGCGGGCTGTACATCGATTCTGTTTGAAGGAAAACCTGTGCGAACGCCGGATGCAGGCACCTTCTGGAGGGTCATTGGCGAATATGGCGTCAATGTTTTTTTTACTGCACCAACTGCGTTCCGGGCGATTCGAAAAGAAGACCCGCAGGGGGCCATGCTTGCTGCTTACGACATGAGTTCATTGAGAGCGCTTTTTGTAGCCGGGGAAAGGACAGATCCGGCAACTTATCAATGGTTGTGCCGGCTTTTACAGATCCCTGTTATTGATCATTGGTGGCAGACCGAAACCGGTTCGCCGGTTTCTGCCATTCCCTTGGGAGTGGAAGCGCTTGCCGTTCAGGAAGGCAGTGCGGGTGTGATGATGCCAGGTTTTGAAGTAGCCATTTTAAATGATGAGCATGAGGCCTGCGGGCCGGGTGAAGAGGGTGACGTGGTATTGAAGCTACCCCTGCCGCCAGGCTGCTTGCTGACGGTATGGCGAAATCATCAGCGGCTGATTGATGCCTACCTAGTGCAACATCCGGGCTACTACCATACCGGTGATGGGGGATTTCTGGACGAACAGGGTTATCTCTACATAATGGGACGGACTGATGATGTCATCAATGTTGCGGGACACAGGCTGTCTACGGGTGAAATGGAAGAAATTGTGGCGGCGCATGCTTCAGTTGCGGAATGTGCCGTGGTCGGTATTGCGGACAACAATAAAGGTCAGGTTCCACTGGGTTTGCTGGTGCTCAAGGATGACAATCAGATATCTTCACAAGATCTGCAGGCAGCACTGATTCAAGCTGTTCGAGAAAATATCGGTGCTTTCGCTAATTTCCGAAGGGCGATTGTGGTTGAAAGATTGCCAAAAACCCGTTCTGGTAAAATACTTCGCCAGATCATCAGAAAAATAGCCAATGATGAAGATTTTGAACACCCGGCGACTATCGATGAGCCGGTCATTCTCGAGGAAATCAGTGATCGCTTTAAGGCAGAAAAAATAGGTTTAGTTGGAGAAAATTAGATGGGTAGTGTGATCATAACAGGTGCGTCTTCCGGTTTTGGCCGTGCAGCGGCCAGGAAAATTGCAAAGCTGGGCTATCCTGTTGTGTTGGCTGCCAGACGGCTACCTCGTCTGCAGGAATTAGCAGAAGAGTTAGAAAGCCTGACCGCTGTGAAATTACTGGAATTGGATGTTCGAGACCGCCAGTCCGTGTTTTCGAAGCTGCAGAATTTGCCAGAACCTTTTTCAGATGTCGCTGTGCTGGTGAATAATGCCGGTCTGGCGCTAGGGCTTGGTGCTGCTGATGAGGCCAATATGGATGATTGGGAAACTATGGTCGATACCAATATAAAAGGCTTAATGTACTGTACCCGGGCTGTCCTGCCGGGGATGGTCAGAAACGGCCTGGGTCATATCGTTAATATGGGATCGGTTGCTGCCAACTGGCCGTACCCTGGTGGAAATGTCTATGGCGGAAGCAAGGCTTTTGTACAGCAGTTCAGTCGAAACCTGAGGAGTGACTTGATAGGCAAGGGTATTCGGGTCAGTAATATCGAACCCGGTATGTGTGAGACGGAATTTTCAGTAGTTCGGTTTGCCGGTGATAAAACCAAGGCCGATGCAGTTTATGATGGTATGCAGCCACTTTCGGCGGATGATATTGCAGATATGATCTGTTGGGTCATTGCCCAGCCAGCACACATTAATGTAAATCAATTGGAGGTCATGCCGGTCGCTCAGGCCTGGTCTGCTTTCGCAGTTGATAGAGGCGACTGACTGTATAACAGGGGTGAGTAGGGGTATACTAGAGTTCAAACAGGGTGATGCGTAAATTATGATTATTGTTCATGGGCTGTTTCCTATCATTCCTGATCAGCGTCAGGAAGCACTGGATTTAATGTATGAGATGGCCACTGCTACCAAGGCAGAGTCTGGCTGTGTCAGCTATGAGTTTTATGTAGCCCAGACAGATCCCAATCAGTTCTTACTGTTTCAGGAGTGGGAATCGGTAGATGCCCTGCAAGGACACTTTGAGACAGTACATATGGAGCAGTTTCTTGAAAAACTACCCTCCATTATTGCTGGTGATATTGTCACCAGGCGGTATGAAGTACGCGCTTCAGATGATATGGACGGTGCTGATTACGAAGATGACCACACCGAGGTAGAGTCACGAGAAGCATCGCCTAAAGCAGCCGCATCTTCGCAACCAAAGATAATCCACTGAGATTAATTCCTGCCAGATTGTTTCAATCGATCAAGGCGACAACATTCTCGGGCGGTCGACCAATAATGGCTCGGTTGCCGCGACGGACGATAGGCCGTTGCATGAGAATAGGATGCTGTAAGATGAGCTCAATGAGTTTTGTGCCATCGAGTTCTCCGATATCTATCTTTAATGATTGCACTATTGATTCACCACTTCGGAAGATATCTTCTGGATTCATAGCCAAAGCCTGCAGCAGTTCATCAAGTTCTGCTGCAGTGGGTGGTTGTTCGAGATACAGGCGTATATTGGGTTCTATATTGTGATCATTCAGGATTGCCAGGGTCGCTCTTGATTTAGAACATTTGGGATTATGATAGATCGTTACTTGCGTCATATTACTCTCCAAAGCATTATCAGTGGGAAACGGTTCGCCATAATCGATGAGGAGTCATGCGATGACGATAATGAACGGTCAACAAGTTACTCAATTTTTACGCTATGTCGTCAGCGAGTATATTTCGGATGGCTGTCAGACTACCGGCGCAGCTCTAACATATCAAACGCTATTTGCAGTGGTACCGGCACTGACCGTCAGTTATATGGTGTTATCTGCTTTTGAGGCTTTCTCCGGGGTGTCTCGAACGCTGGAGGATTTTATTTTTTCTTATGTAGTGCCAGAGAATATTGCTTCTGTTCAGTCGTATCTGAGACTATTTTCTGATCAGGCGCGTAGTCTCAGCGCACCTAGTTTTATACTGTTAGGGGTTACAGCCTTTCTGATGCTATTTACCATCGAGCGCACTTTCAATGAAATATGGAAGGTGAGTGAACCCAGAAACAAACTCCAGCGAGTACTGATGTACTGGGGCCTATTGACCTTAGGGCCGTTGTTAATCGTCGGCGGTACCGTTATGACAACTTATCTGTTTTCGTTGCCTTTTTTCTCGGATGTTTCTGATTTGCCGGTTGTTTATCAGTTCTTGCCGTGGACCTTGAGCGTGCTGGCTTTCACCCTGGTATACGCAGCGGTTCCCAATGCAGTGGTCCCATTGAAACATGCCTTGCTGGGTGGGTTGTTGGTGGCGGTTAGCTTTGAAGTGGCCAAGTACGGATTTGGGAAACTGATGGCGGCATCAGACTTTGAGGTGATCTATGGTGCTTTTGCCGTTGTTCCAGTATTCCTGTTGTGGATTTATGTGACCTGGACCATAATCTTGGCCGGTGCTGAATTCGTGAAAGCACTTGGTCTGTTTCGTTCCGACAAGGACCTTTTGTCTGAGCCACAGTACCTTCAGTTGTTGAGTATCCTGGATCTATTTTATGAGGCCTACCAGCAGGGTCGAGCTTTAACAGAAAAACAGATTCGTCAGCACAGTGGGGTAATAAATCTTCGTTTCTGGAGTGAAAACAGAGAAAAATTGATTAATCATGGTTTGTTGGTAAGGATAGAAAACGGCGGCCTGATACTGGCCAGAAGTTTACAGAATGTAACCCTGTGGCAGCTATATGAAGGCTTGGATGTAGTGCTTCCAGGGAGGTCGAATGGGTCGGTGACACCGGCTGGATCACCGCCATGGAAGGAAGCGGTCGATCACAGGGTTGTTGAATTGACAGGCGTGAATCGAAAAATTTTAGAGACTGATTTGGCCCAGCTATTTGCAGGAGAGAAACACGATGCAACCCAGGGTCAGTAAACGGCTAGTACTTGCAACGTTGGTTTTTCTGCTGAGTGCCTGTTCGAAGCCGGATGTTTCAGAGACGGTGATCACGGATGATTTTGGCGCAGGCGATGGGAAACGTTGGCGCGTGGTTAATTATTGGGCTACCTGGTGTGGTCCGTGTATTCTGGAGATAGCTGAGCTCAATAAAATAGCACTTGATTATCGTCAACAGCTGGTTGTGTTGGGCGTTAATTTTGATAATCCCCTGACTGAGTCTGAGCGACAGGCCGCCATCGCTAAGATGGATATACACTTCCCAGTTTACGCACAGGATCCAGCCAGCGAGCTGGGAATTGACAGGCCTTTGGTCTTGCCTACCACTTTTATATTTTCTCCGGATGGGGCCCTGGTGGAAACCCTGGTGGGTGCTCAGACGGTCGAGACACTATTGATGGTGATTCGCAGCCAGGGCAGGGGCTAATTAAATTGAAGTTTCAGACTAACTGCAGTATTTCGGCGAGTCGACTATTGACTTCATCGAGGGGCCAGTTTTCAGTTTCGCCGGTACTTCGCGGCGTATATTCGATTTCATTTTTGTTCACGCCACGATCGCCTATAACGAATCGATGCGGGATTCCTATGAGTTCCGCATCGGCGAATTTCACCCCAGGTCGCTGATTGTCGCGGTCATCGAGAAGGACTTCTATTCCGTCATCGAGCAGCGCCTGGTAAATTCTGCTGGTGGCGTCTGTTACTGCCACGGATTTGTGGGCGTTAATGGGAATCAGTATGACCTGAAAGGGAGCGATTGAAATCGGCCAGATAATGCCGGATTTGTCATGATTTTGCTCGATCGCAGCACCCACCAGACGAGACACGCCCATACCGTAACAACCCATTTGCATGGGTTTCGCTTTGCCGTTTTCATCAAGAACGGTGGCGTTCATAGGGATACTGTATTTTTCCCCTAACTGGAAAATGTGGCCAACTTCTATACCTCGTTTTAATTGAATGCTACCGTTTCCGTCTGGGCTGGCATCTCCTTGTTCAATATTACGAATATCTGCGATCTCATATTCCGGGCAATCCGATTGCCAGTTAACGTTAGTAAAATGGAAGTCATCTTCGTTTGCACCACAGATAAAATTGCTGATTGTGGCTGCGGAGCGATCTGCGATGATGGGTAATTTAAGACTCACAGGGCCTATTGATCCTACAGGGCAACCTATAGCGGCCTGAATCTGATCTTCATCAGCCATAGTCAGCGGCGCTGCTACACCGGCTATTTTTTCGGCTTTGAACGTGTTTAGGGTATGGTCACCACGAACAATTAACGCAACCAGGGGTTGATTGTCTCCGATAACGATCAGCGACTTTACTGTTTTTCGTATGTCAGCATTCAGGAATTGAACGATGTTCTGGATGGTTCTCTGGCCAGGGGTTGCTATTTTTTCTATTTTCAATGGCTTTTCCTCGGGTAGCTGTACTGCTACCGCTTCAGCCAATTCGATATTGGCTGCGTAGTCGCCCTGTGAGCTGAACGCTATCAGGTCTTCACCTGAATCGGCGAGTACGTGAAACTCCATTGATGCGGAGCCACCGATACTACCTGTATCGGCTAATACAGCTCTGTACTCCAGCCCGATTCTGTCTAGGATACGGGTGTAGGTATCGTGCATTAATTGGTAGGTTTGCTGCAGAGATTCTGTGTCCGCATGAAACGAGTAGGCGTCTTTCATGATAAATTCCCTGGCTCGCATAACACCGAATCTGGGTCGGGTTTCATCTCTGAATTTTGTATGGATCTGGTAGTAGTTGACAGGTAACTGTTTGTGGCTTTTGAGCTCGTTTCTGGCGATTTCGGTGATCACTTCTTCGTGGGTTGGCCCGAAACAGAAATCGCGCTGGTGCCTGTCTTTTAATTTTAACAGCAAGCCCTCGTCATATTGATTCCAGCGCCCCGATTCCTGCCACAGTTCTGCCGGCTGGATGACAGGCATCATTAGCTCCTGGCCACCCGCCTGGTTCATCTCCTGCCTGACAATATCCTCGATTTTTCTCAGTACACGCAATCCAATGGGCAACCAGGTATAGATCCCTGATGCTAATTTTCGGATAAAGCCGCCCCTGATGAGAAGCTGGTGGCTGGCAATTTCGGCATCAGCAGGCATTTCTTTTTGCGTTGACAGGGTGTATTGGGATACTTTCATAGGAGTGTCTTTCAGTTGTCTACCGGGCTGGCTCGTCCAGGGAGTTTGTTGGCTTAATATCTCGCGTTTAGTTTATCAGGGTCTTGGCTCAAATGATGACTGTTGGCTGTAATTTATTTGTGTTATTACCGAATTTTTTGCAGCGGGCAGGCAGTCGCCCAGGATTCCGTCGGCTTTTATATTAGAGGCAAAGTACCATTAGAAGCAGCGTAAAATTAAAAGCAAAGCGCAATTAGAAACAAGTAAAACCAGGATCAGGGCCGTTGTTTTGGTAAGCTATCACCCGCTCTTTGTGATTATTCGCAAAACGGTGCTGCAGGCAGATGGTATTTTTATCTGAAGTCCTGGAATAGCAGTTTTTTGGCGGATGCAGAGCGATTCGACGGACTGTTTTACCGGTATATATCCTAAATTAGCAGATTCAGACTCCAATGGTGTCGAAGTGAAGACGTATTGGGTATAATTTCGCGCCGTCCTGTCGAAGGAAGTTGTTGTGCTTTTGGAGTGAGTCAATGCCTATTTATGAATATGAATGTACGAGTTGCCAGCATCGGCTAGAGAAGATCCAGAAGATGAGTGACAGCAGATTAGTTGATTGCCCGGAATGTGGTAAACCAGATCTTAAGAAATTGGTTTCAGCTGTTGCCTTCAGATTAAAGGGCAGTGGCTGGTATGAAACTGATTTCAAGACAGGCTCAAAGAAAAATGTCAGTGGAACCGATTCTGAGTCGCCCGCTACTACGGGTTCGAGTGAGGCGACAACTGCAAATACGTCATCAGCAGATAGCAAGAATAAGAGCGCTGGCAAGGATACCAAGAGTACACCGGCGCCGACAGACGGTTGAGGTAATCTCACAGGTTATATAGCGACAGCGTTTACAAGGAACATATTATGAGAAGCCACTATTGCGGCGAAATACGGCCAGAGCACCTGCAACAGGAAGTCCGGCTGAATGGCTGGGTCAATCGTCGCCGGGATCATGGCGGTATTATTTTTTTAGACCTCAGGGATCATCGTGGCGTGATCCAGGTTGTCTTTGACCCAGATACCGATGCCAGCTTTGCGCTTGCAGATCAGATGCGAAATGAGTTTGTAATTGAAGTCGTTGGTTTGGTTCGTCTGCGTGACCCGGCCGCTATTAATCCAAAAATGCTGACAGGTGAAGTTGAGGTTCTTGGTCAACAGCTCACCGTATTGAACCGTTCGGAAACGCCCCCTTTTCAACTGGATGAGCACTCTGAAGCTGGGGATGATGTTCGATTAAAGTACCGCTATATAGATTTAAGGCGGCCGGAGATGCAGGAGAAGCTACGCATCCGCTCCCGAGTCAGCCATTTTGTACGTAATTTTCTTAGTAGCTATGATTTTGTAGATCTTGAAACACCGGTATTAACCAAGGCAACCCCCGAAGGCGCGCGAGATTACCTGGTTCCAAGCCGAGTTCACCCAGGTCAGTTCTATGCTTTGCCGCAATCGCCTCAGATTTTTAAACAGCTGCTGATGATTTCCGGTTTTGATCGCTACTACCAGATAGCCAGATGTTTTCGGGACGAAGATTTGCGGGCGGATCGACAACCGGAATTTACTCAGGTTGATATCGAAGCATCCTTTGTAGATGAAGCGTACATCATGGCTCTGGCAGAAGAGATGCTGATACGCGTTTTTGATGAGGTAATCGACGTGCAGTTAGAGCCCTTTACTGTGCTGACTTATGCTGACGCCATGCAGCATTATGGTACAGACAGACCAGATCTTCGTTTTGGCCTGGAGCTTATCGATATTGCGGACTTAATGACTGAGGTTGAATTCAAGGTGTTCGGCGTGCCTGCTAAGGATATTGATTCAAGGGTTGTTGCGCTGAGGCTCCCAAACGGTGATCGTTTAAGCCGAAAAAATATTGACGACCTGACAAGCTTTGTGGGGATCTATGGCGCCAAGGGATTGGCTTACATCAGGGTTAATGATATTAGCGCCGGCGTGAGCGGGTTACAGTCGCCTATTCTCAAATTTCTACCGGAAAGTGTTGTCGACGAGTTGTTGGCTCGGTTACAAGCTGAAAATGGGGATCTGATTTTCTTTGGTGCAGATAAGGCTAATGTGGTTAATGATTCAATGGCAGCACTAAGGAACAAGCTTGCAACGGACCTTGACCTTTATGAATGCCCCTGGTCGGTTTGCTGGGTCACTGAATTCCCGATGTTTGAACAAGTTGATTCATCGCATTGGACCGCTGTACATCATCCCTTTACCCAGCCAATTGGTTCTATTGATTCACTGCTTGCTAATCCAGGAAAAACCAGTTCGCGAGCCTATGATGTGGTGATCAACGGTTATGAAGTGGGTGGTGGATCCATACGGATTCATGACCCGCAGATGCAGCGGGCTATTTTTCAGGTATTGCAGCTGTCTGAAAATGAATCTGAAGCAAAATTTGGGTTTCTGCTGGATGCGTTAAAATATGGCGCTCCTCCGCATGGCGGCATCGCCCTGGGTTTGGACCGGCTAGTTATGTTAATGACGGATGCTAAAGCCATCCGTGATGTGATTGCTTTTCCAAAGACCCAGACTGCGACATGCCTGCTCACCGCAGCACCTGACAACGTGCCAGAGAAGCTGGTTCGCGAATTGGGCATTCGTGTTCATAATCCCAACTGATCAGGGTTAGATATGGCTGGCCATAGTAAGTGGAGCAACATCAAGCATCGAAAAGCGGGGCAGGATGCCAAGCGAGCTAAGGTGTTTACAAAAATCATTAGGGAACTGACTATTGCGGCCCGCGACGGTGGCGGCAGCGTTGATGACAATCCGGGTCTTCGAAATTTAGTGGACAAGGCTAAAGCAGTCCAGATGCCGCGAGATACCTTGGAGCGGGCCATTGCCAGAGGCGCAGGGGGACAGGAAGGCGCGGACCTGGTGGCGCTCACCTACGAAGGATATGGTCCCGGTGGAGTTGCTATTCTGGTGGAGACGATGACCGATAATCGGAATAGGACAGTTGCTGAAATTCGTCATGCTTTCAGCAAAGGTGGTGGTAATTTAGGCACCGATGGTTCTGTCGCCTATCTGTTTTCAAAAAAAGGCCAACTGCTGTTGGAATCTGGCGGTGCAGAAGACTCAATTATGGATATCGCCATTGAAGCCGGTGCAGAGGATGTCGACAGCGCTGAGGATGGAACTGTGGAGGTGATTACCAGTCCCGAAGATTTTCAGGAAATAAAAGAGCTATTTTTGCAGGTTGGTTTTAAAACTATAATGGCAGAGATTGCAATGCTGCCGCATACCTATACCGATTTGAGTGAGGAAAACTCTACTAAGCTCCTCATATTGCTCGAATTGCTGGAAGACATAGATGATGTCACTAATGTTTATACCAACGGTAATTTTATGGCTGAATCGCCCTAATGCGTTGCTAACCTTTGTCGATTTAGAATTCGGATAGAACCGGAACAACCCCGCTATGTGCTAGAATTCGATCAGGTTAATCACGCCGGAAGCGGGCATGAGTATCATTCTAGGTATTGATCCTGGTTCACGGGTAACAGGTTACGGGGTTCTCAGTAACCAGGGTGCCGAGTTGGAATATGTTGCCAGTGGCTGCATTAAGACCGATGTTCGCGGAGCAACGGCAGAGAGACTGGATGAAATATTCACGGGTGTGAGTGAACTGATCAGCGAATATCAGCCAGAACTGTTAGCAATCGAAAAAATATTCATGGCAAAAAGCGCGGATTCGGCGCTGAAACTAGGTCAAGCCAGGGGCGTGGCTATTGTGGCTGCCAGTCACCAGGGGTTACCGGTATTTGAATACGAGGCACGCAAGGTAAAGCAAGCTGTTGTAGGCAATGGCAATGCCACAAAAATCCAGGTCCAGCATATGGTGGAAGTGCAGCTTGCTCTACAAGGTAAACCGCAGGAAGATGCTGCAGATGCATTAGCCATAGCACTGTGTCATGCCCATACCCAGTTTAATCTGCAAAGAACAAGCACAACAGGTATGGCATTTCGTCGAGGTCGTTTGGTGGGGCCAAAAACATGATTGCAATGATTCAGGGTAAGTTATTAGATAAAACCGATCAGCAGATTGTTATTGATGTTTCTGGGTTGGGTTATGAAGTATCAGTACCCACATCTACGCGGGTCAGTCTGGGCCCAATTGATAGTCTGGTTTCTCTGTACACGCATCTTGTGGTCAGGGAGGATGCTCAGATCCTGTTTGGCTTTTTAAAAAAGCAGGACAGGGAATTATTTCGTGCCTTGATTCGGGTTAATAAAATAGGTCCTAAGCTAGCTGTGGCCATCCTTTCGGCGGTTGATGCGAGCGCCTTTATCAGTTGTATTCGACAGAATGATGTCAAGACCTTAAATGGAATATCAGGTGTTGGAAAAGTCATGGCGGAACGTCTTATTATGGAAATGAGGGATAAGTTTACGGATTGGCAGGTTGGCCTTGATGACCGTGTTGGCGTACCGGCAAAATCAGATGGTAGGGCAGATGCTGAGGCGGCGATAGTTGGTCTGGGATTCAAACCCCAGGAGGCAGCTCGTGCGCTAGCACAGATCGAGGATGATAGTGACGATGTGCAAGTGCTAGTCAGGCAGGCACTGAAATTGTTGGCATAACAATCAGTTTATGGATAACTGATTTGGAGCGGAAAAGCATGAATTATTGGTATGCGAGAGCAGAATCATGATTGAATCAGATCGTCTGGTTTCGCCTGCCTCACAAGCGCCTGAGCCGCAACAAGATTGGGCCATAAGGCCGAAGCGATTGGATGACTATATTGGCCAGGCCCAGGTGTGTGAACAGATGACGGTGTTTATGCAGGCGGCCAAGGGTCGCCAGGAATCGCTGGATCATACTTTGATCTTCGGCCCTCCGGGTCTTGGTAAAACAACCCTGGCTAATATAATTGCCTCTGAAATGGATGTTAAAATTAAGTCGACATCCGGTCCTGTCATGGAAAAAAAAGGTGACCTGGTAGCCGCATTGACTAACCTGGAAGCAGGTGACGTGCTGTTTATTGATGAAATCCATCGTCTAAATGCTGCTGTTGAGGAGATACTCTATCCAGCGATGGAAGACTTCCAGGTAGATCTGATGATTGGTGAAGGCCCAGCTGCAAGATCCATTAAACTGGATCTTCCGCCTTTTACCCTGGTAGGTGCAACGACACGTACGGGTCTGCTAACCTCGCCTCTGCGCGACCGATTTGGGATTGTGCAGAGGCTTGAGTTTTATAGCGAACAAGATCTAGCAAAGATTCTGGTTCGTTCCGCTGCCCTATTAGGTGTTCAATGTGATGCAGCGGGTGCTAAGGAAATAGCAGTCAGGTCCCGCGGAACGCCCAGAATTGCCAATCGACTATTGCGCCGAGTTCGCGATTATGCAGAGGTCCGCGCATCCGGGGAGGTGACTGCCGAAGTTGCGGATCAGGCGCTGAATATGTTGAATGTAGATGCCAACGGGTTTGATCATATGGATCGCCGGTTATTGATGGCTGTGATTGAAAAATTTGACGGAGGGCCAGTGGGAATCGATAGCATAGCAGCAGCTGTGGGTGAGGAAAGGGATACCATTGAAGATGTCTATGAACCTTACCTGATTCAGCAAGGCTTCATGATGCGCACACCGCGAGGCAGAATAGCAACCAAAAGAGCGTATCTCCATTTTGGGATGGAGTTTGTTACAGTTCCCAGGCAGGACCTTTTTGTCGAAAATCTAAGTGGGGAGGGAGAGTGAACGAACCTATTTCGATACTGCATTTGATTCTGGGTGCTTCTGTTGTGGTGCAGATTGTCATGGCCATTCTAATAATGGCGTCTTTGGTGTCCTGGATAATGATTTTCCAAAGGATTTTTGTTCTCTCTTCGATTCGCAGAATGGCTAACGTGTTTGAAAGTGAGTTCTGGTCAGGCAATGACCTGCGGTCCATTTTTATTGAGATCGAATCAGCTGATGCTGACCCGATCGGCATTGAACATCTTTTTTATTCAGGTTTTAAGGAATTTACACGTTCTCGGCAGCAATATGGAACCCAGGCAGAACGTATTATGCAGAACGTGCAGCGGGCGATGCGCGTTGCCCTGTCCCGAGAAGAAGAAAGGCTTGAAGCGTCGCTTCCGTTTTTGGCCACAGTCGGTTCAACCAGTCCTTATATTGGTTTGTTTGGAACAGTATGGGGGATTATGAATTCGTTCAGAGGATTAGCAACAGCGAATCAGGCTAGCCTTTCGGTGGTAGCGCCAGGAATATCTGAGGCCTTGATAGCGACGGCTATTGGTCTGTTTGCGGCTATTCCTGCTGTGATCGCATATAACCGCTATTCTGCCCAGGTAGAAGTCATAATGAATCGATTTGAGGCCTTTTCAGATGAGTTCAGTTCTATTCTTAACCGATCGATCCAGAACAGGTAACTAAGCCAATGTCCAAGGTAGCCCGAAGAAAACCCATGTCAGAGATCAATGTAGTGCCCTACATCGACGTTATGCTGGTTTTGCTGGTTATTTTTATGGTCACGGCACCTTTAATGACGCAGGGTATTAAGGTGGATTTACCCAATGCCAATAGCGAGGCAATTGACGTGGATTCAGACCAGAGTTTTCTGGTAGTAAGCATCAAGTCCGATGGTAGTTATTATCTAAACACGGGTGATGAAGAAACGCCGCTACCTCTGGAGGCGATTGGCGAGACCACTATGAAAATTATATCTGCTAATCCTGCAGTTCGTGTTTTGGTTGAAGGTGACCAGTCGTTACCCTACGGTGTGGTAGTCACTTTGATGGATGAATTGCAGCGTGCTGGCGTTGAAGGGATAGGCCTGGTGACTGAACCCTCGAGTGGTTAAAGGGACTCGTATATTATGCCAAAACTGGCGGGCTATGTTTTTTCCATTTTTCTTGCTGTGCTCCTGCACGGTGCAGTGGTGGGCTTACTGCTGATTAACTGGCAGGCAGAATCGAGTGAACCAACGCGGATTGAACCCCTGTATATTAGTGCCTCTCTGATTCGACAGAATCCTATCCAGATCAGGCGTCGCGAGGAGATGGCTGCTAAGGAGCGGGCTGAACAGCAGAAAGCGAAAGAAATTGCCAGTCGCAGGCAGGCCCGGGAAAGTGTGCTAGCAAACAAAAAACTTGTACCTGTTGAAACAACGGATTCGACCCAGGACCAGGCTGAAGCTTTTACACAGCAAGCACCAATGGTCAGCGCCAGGCAAGAACCACAATTAAAAAGGCAACTCGAAGAACAGTTCCGACTACAGATGGAGGACGAATTAACACTCGCGGTTATGGAAGAACAAGAACGTCGTAAAGCTGTCACTGATGATGAAAAATCCATGGCTTTTGTAGCGCAGATTCAGCAGGATATTGTTTCAAACTGGTCCAGGCCGCCGAGTGCTCGAAATGGTATGCAGGCCTTGCTCAGGGTTTTCCTGGTTCCCACTGGCGAGGTTGTTGAGGTTGTGGTTCAGGAAAGTAGCGGTAATGTTGCTTTCGATCGTTCAGCTATTCTGGCGGTTCAGAAGGCCGAGCAGTTTCAGGTTCCCGCAGTGGCAGCGCAGTTTGAAAGGCGATTCAGAGAATTTACGGTATTATTTCGACCCGAGGACTTAAGGCTGTGATTAATCGATGAAAATAAAAATGACGAGGTTAGGGCTGATTCTTGGTTGCCTGGTGTGTTCAGTTTTCAGCACAGCTGAGTTAAGAATTGAGGTCACCAAAGGGGCTGATAATGCGGTGCGTATAGCCGTTATTCCTTTTGAGTGGAGAGGGCGGGGCTCTCTTCCTGAAAGTGTTGCTGAAATTATAACTTCTGATCTGGGCTTCAGTGGCCGCTTTAATACCTTACCCGTAACGCAAATGCTGAGCCTTCCGAATACGGCAGAAGAAGTCTTTTTGCGTGACTGGAAGCTTCTCGATGTTGAATACCTGGTGATGGGGTACTTAACCGAGCGCGGTCCCGATCTAGCCCTGCATTTTGAGCTTTACAATATCTATGAGCAGACGACAGATATTTCCGAGATTATCGTCGGTAGCGATCTGGATCTCAGAGATATGGCCCATTATGCCAGTGACACCTTGTATGAAGCGCTAACGGGTATACCCGGTGCTTTTTCTACCCAGATCATGTACATCACTGCAACTGGCGAAAATGATTCCAGGGAATTTCGTCTTAACGTCGCAGATGCAGATGGGCGCAGAATTGTGACGGTATTACAGTCTAGAGAACCCATTTTGTCCGCCACCTGGTCCCCCGAAGGCGAGCGAATTGCTTATGTATCGTTCGAGAGGGATAGCCGGCCAGCGATTTATATCCATAATCTGGTGACAAGAACGCGGGAACAGGTCACTGCCTTTACAGGTTTAAATGGAGCGCCTTCGTTTTCGCCGGATGGCACGAAACTGGCCATGGTGTTATCTAAAGACGGTAATCCAGATATTTATATTTTAGACCTGAAAAGTAAACCACGAAGACTGCGGCGGGTGACCCGGCACTATGGAATCGATACCGAGCCATCCTGGAGTCATGATGGCCGATCAATCGTATTTACCTCCAATCGCGGTGGTCAGCCACAGATTTATTCTATGGGCCTTAACGATTTACGGATTGAGAGGTTGACGTTTGAGGGGGATTACAATGCGAAGGCCAGTTTGCTAAAGGATGGTTCCGGCCTAGTTATGGTGCATCGCCGCGAAGGCATTTTCCATATAAGTCACCTTGATCTGAAGAGAGGACGGTTACGGGTTTTAACTGAAACCTCGCTCGATGAATCACCCAGCATCGCACCCAATGGAAGTATGTTGATCTACGCGACCCAGGTGGGTGGCAGGGGTATATTGGCCGGGGTATCGATAGATGGAGGCGTAAAATTCAATCTGCCGTCTAATCAGGGTGATGTTCGAGAGCCGTCCTGGTCACCGACCAAGCGGAAAAATTTCGTTCCAGTGTCTAAATAATATTCAGAATCAAGCATTAGTTATCGTAAAATCATGCATCGGGGATAGAATTCACGGGATTATTGGATAATTATCGCCACCAGATGAATAATTGCTTCAAATTTGTGGTTTAATCCACTGAATGGTTAATTGGTAGTTCTGTTTTCAGAACTCTGGGGTTTTTCGCTTTATGAACAGGAGCTTATAATGGCATTAATGAAACGATATTGTGGTCCAATGCTGGCCATTGCGTTGTTAGCGTTAGCTGGATGTGCAAGCACGACACAGGAGACGAGTAGTGGCCCTGCCCCGGAACTCCAAGCGCCTGAGACTTCTATGGAGGTTGAAAACGTCCTTGTCGAAATTGAACCTATCAAGCCAATGGTTTCTCGTGGAAGGATCATTTTACCGCTGGACGAACTGGACGCCGCTGCTGGGTCTGAGACGCTCAAGGGGTTATTTTACTTTGATTTCGATCAGGCTATTGTCAGGCGATCAGGCCATTCAGAACTCGATCGACACGCAGGTGTGCTCAGTGGTAACAGCATGCTCAGTGTTAGGCTAGAAGGCCATGCTGATGAAAGAGGAACGCGCGAATATAATCTGGCGCTGGGAGAACGTAGAGCGAATGCGGTTCAAGCTTACTTGATTGCCCAGGGCGTTTCGCGTAGCCAGATGGAAGTTATAAGCTATGGTGAAGAAAAACCTGCTGATTCTGGTCATGATGAGGGTTCCTGGACGAAGAATCGGCGAGTCGAAATAGTTTATCGATAAAGCTTTCGTTAGATAAAGCTTTCGTTATATGTACATCAGCGGCTGTAGAAGAGAGCCTGGTCGTATTTGGCTGAGCGTTGGGCTCCTTTTGCTAGGGTGGTTTCTGGCTGGAACAGGCCTTGCCTCGGAAAGCCCTATTCGGGTCGAGACACTGTCTTCGGATTCGGTTGAAAGGCAGATCACAGAAGAATTCCCGACTGCACCAATAGCAGATGAGCCGGCTCCCATACTTGATGAAGAAAGCCCGTCGCATCCTAATATGGAAAATCAATACCAGTTGCAGATTCTGCAACAGGAAGTAATGACTCTGCGCGGCCAGATAGAAGAGCTGCGCTATGAAGTTCAACGTGGTAAGGCTATTCAGGAAGACCGTTATTTAGAACTGGATAGACGCCTGCAGGGGCTAGGGGAGGTAGAGGCTTCGCAGGCATCTGGTGAAGGTGGATCGGAGATAGTGGAAAACCAAACCGATACTTATCAGATAGAACAACCAGACTCGTCTGTAAATGCGGGTGAGAAGCCATTATACGATGCTGCTCTTCAGGCGATAAGAGGGCGTCAATACGATCTGGCAATAGAACAGCTGCTTGGCGTCATCAAGCAATTTCCTGATGGCACTTATACACCCAATGCTTACTATTGGTTGGGGGAGATACAGGCCGCCAAGAAAAAGCCAGATTATGAAAAGGCACGGCAGGCATTGGTACAGGTTATCAATGGTTTTCCAGATCATTCAAAAGCGCCTGATGCTGCCTTTAAGTTGGGCAAAATCTACCACCTCATGGGCGATTGCCAGCGCGGCAAGGATCTGCTTACCCAGGTGGCGACCGATTACAGCGATAAAACAGCCGGAAAATTAGCGCAGAGCTATGTGCGCGACAAACTCGACTGCTAGGCTGACAGCGTGATCCGTTGATGGGCTGAGTTTCAAAGCCAGCCCATAGGTCCTGGTCTGGCCGGGATAACTGCCTATCAAAACGTTTGTTTGCCGACTCATGTTTTGAGTTGATGGTTTAATTGGCGTGCTGAAAGTAAACTTGATTCGACAGATGTGGGAGGGTAGAAAAAATGGTGGGCCGTCCGCGACTCGAACGCGGGACCAATTGGTTAAAAGCCAACTGCTCTACCAACTGAGCTAACGGCCCTCTGATGGAGGCGCCAATGATACTGATTCGAGCAAAAAACTCAAGGCATTGCTTCTACTCAATGATATTTTTAATCAGTAATGATGTTTTTGATCACATTGGCTGCATGATCTGGCCCTCCGAGTGCTTCCAGGGTTGCCAGTCCACCTGGGCTAACCACGTTGATTTCAATTATGTAAGGGAACACCAGGTCGATTCCCGCGAACAGGGCGCCGTGGTCTTTTAGATATTTACCGATATCCGAGCAGTAATTGAATTCCTCGGTGGTAAGGGAGCAGCTGCTGGGAATTCCCCCCTGCATTAGATTAGTCCGGTGATCTATCGTAGAAGTTCTCAGGTACTGGCCGATAATACTACCGTTAGCCAGTAGCACTCTTTTCTCTCCATTGGAAATTTCTGTTACATAGTGTTGAAGCAGGGTGTATTGATCTTTTTGGGTTCCACAGAGCAACTTTAATATGGCTCGACGATTCGCGGTGTGTTTGTTTAGGAAGAAAACCTTTCTGCCGAAGCTGCCAGCAGGTGGCTTGGCTATCCAGTTACCACCAGATTCGACAATCTGGAGAAGGTCAAGAGCATTGCTACTTGCGTGGCTTTCCGGGTAATTAAATCTATTGGGATAACCGGCCAGGCTGTACTTACTTTTAAGGAACATGAGCGAATCAACGGAATTAACGAGTCGCGTGGTTTTTTCTGCCATCCTCAGAAGTTGTATTTTGTCGAGAAAATTTTCCCTTTTACCCAGCGAAAGTACCCAGGTTGTTTTAAATTCAGACAGCAAGAAGTGCTTGCACAGATCTTCCCAGTGACCACCTTTAAGGGTGTTTAAAACACTAAACCCTCTGACTCCAATATGGTGTTTATGCAGGCTTAAAGTATCAATATCAGCGATTGCTATGCGCACATTCTGCTGAAGCGCCGCGTTAACAAGGCGCAGACAGTTGCCGTCATCAATTTGTTTTGTGTTCTGGATAAGGAAAAGTAGTGACATTTAGGCATTGTCGATTCTGGTTCACTTAAATAATATAATGTTTGAGTAATCAGGGATACTTGCCATTGACTGGTTGGCACCGACCCTGACCTGTTATCAAGAGCTGAGCTGTTTTCACAAGGGAAATCTGACCATTGAGTACTTTAATTGATATTCCATCGCATCAAGAAAAACGTTTCTCTGAAGTTGAAGTGGCGCAGGCTAGTGAGCGCATTGCTGATTTACTTCTGGAGAAGCAGGCTGTGCTGGTAGCGCATTATTACACGGACGAGAATATTCAGGCCCTGGCAGACCTGACCGGAGGCTGCGTGGCAGATTCGCTGGAAATGGCACGCTTCGGCGCCAGCAGTAAGGCCAAGCTTCTAGTGGTTGCAGGCGTCAGGTTCATGGGTGAAACCGCGAAAATCCTTAATCCGGATAAAACAGTGCTGATGCCGACGTTAGAGGCGACCTGCTCGCTTGACCTGGGTTGTCAGAGCGACGAGTTTGACCGGTTTTGTTCTGCTTATCCTGATCGTACTGTCGTTGTCTACGCTAATACCTCAGCGGCTGTAAAAGCGAGGGCTGACTGGGTTGTCACATCCAGTATTGCTTTGGATGTGATTGAGTTCCTGATGGAGACTGATGAAAAAATTCTTTGGGCTCCAGATCGATATCTGGGTGCCTACATTGAAAATGAAACCGGTGCAGATATGGTGATGTGGGATGGAGCCTGTGTCGTTCATGAAGAATTTAAGGCCAGAGGGTTAAGGGATTTGATGGCTGTTCATGCCAACGCCGCTGTTCTGGTTCACCCTGAGTCACCCGAGGCGGTCATTCAACTGGCTGACGTGGTTGGTTCGACTTCTCAATTAATCCAGGCAGCCGCGGCACTCCCCAACCAGCAGTTCATAGTGGCTACAGACCGTGGAATTTTCTATAAGATGAGACAGGCAGCACCGGGTAAGCTATTCATTGAAGCGCCTACAGCAGGGCGTGGTGCTACCTGCCGGAGTTGCGCTCATTGTCCGTGGATGGCAATGAATTCTCTGAACAATCTGGAGCACAGCCTGCGAACGGGTGAAAATGAAATTGTCATACCTGAAGAAATGGCAGCACGTGCAATGGTACCTTTGCAGCGCATGGTGGATTTTAGAAAAAAACACTGACCTAGATGCTTGGAAGTCCGGACCTACTCAGATCCAGCTTTGAGGTTCCAGACTTCTTCGATACGCTGTTTTATCTTGGCACTAGCTTGAAAATTCTGTCGGACCAGAGGTAATGCATAGCCAAGTTGCTTAATGGCCTGATCAAAATCTCCATTCAGGACAAAGTATTCAGCCCTGGCCTGGTGCACACCGCTGATGTCATTTGCCAGGCCCAACGCTTCCGCCAGGTGATACCAGACTGTTTCATCATCGGGTCTGCTCTGTGATAGCTCCGATAAGGTCTGGGAAGCCTCGCCCGGGCGTTTTAGTTGAATTAAAAGCTCAGCACGAGCCATTGCCAGGGGATAGTTACCGGGATTGATGTTAAGAGAGGCCTCCAGTAGTTTAACCGCCGCTTTGGGGTTATGGTCAGCTGCCAGTAATTTCGCCTCTGCAATCTGATAGGCTATATTGTTCTGGGCATTTTTTCTCAAGCTTGAAATCAATTGTTCTGCTTCGCGGATTTCGCCCGTTAATGTCAGCGCCAGCGCTCGACCGTATTGATGCGCAATGGCCTGAACAGGATTTTTTGAGTTATTGTTTTTCCTGAACAGGGCCAGAGCCTCTTTTGGATCATGGGAAAGTACAATTGCCCGCGTCCTCATGAGCTGATAGTTCAGGTCAAGTGGCCATTTTTTTTTGGTCAGGCTTTCAGTTTGGTTGTAGGCATCGGCTATCCTCAGCCTTGTCACCGGGTGCGTTCTCAGAAACTCTGGAATAAGGTCGCCGCTGTAGCGGGTCAGACGATCAAGCCTCTCAAATATATAGGCCATAGCGCGTGGGTCTATGTCGGCATTGATCATGGTCGTAATACCGATTCTGTCAGCTTCAGCCTCCCGGGTTCGACTGTAACTCAACTGTTGCGTTTGCGCTAAACCCTGACTTAAGCTAAGTGCGGCAAGGCCCGCGTCGCCTTCACCTGCAGAAGCGAGGATAGCACCTGCCAACAACCCTGCAATGGTGATGACGCCGGATTTTTTTCCGCTTTCGATACCCCGGGCGAAATGCCGTTGGCTTAGATGGGCTAATTCATGAGCGAGTATTGCAGACATTTCGTGGTGGCTTTCAGCATTGAGAAATAAGCCGTGATTGACACCGATAACGCCGCCGGGTGCTGCAAAGGCATTAATCAGTGGGTTTTTAATCAGTATTATGTAAAGGCGATGATCTTCGACTTCACTGAAAGACGATAAGCGGTAGACAAGGTGTTCGAGATAGTCAACCAGTAATGGGTCGTCCATACTGATGACCTGACTTCGTACCGAGCGAAGGAATCGTTGCCCAAGGTCGTGCTCCTGTGGAAGAGATACAATGCCAGAACTGGCATCACCCAGATTTGGCAGGTTAAGGACGCTGTTGTCTGCCTGGCTTGTATTAGCCAGTATGCTAAGTACGAAAATAAGCGTGCTTTTGATCTTCATAGGGCTATGTTCGCAGGGAGAGCAGCATGGGTCCAACATTTATGTAGGAAAACTACTGCTATAATGCAACTTTGCAAGTATGAAAGGATAGCCCACCGATGTTAACCCTTGACGAAACTCTGGATGTCACTGGATTATCCTGTCCACTACCGCTTCTAAAAGCCAAGCAGGCACTGAATCGATTGGGCTCAGGTGCTGTGCTGAAAGTGGACTGCACCGATGCAGGCTCAGTTAGAGATTTCCAGGTTTTTGCTAAACAAAGTGGCCATAGTCTGATAGAACAGCAGGAACAGGACGGGCATTACATTCACTGGTTAAAAAAAGCGTGACGAGGTTGCATTGTGCTGGATATTGTTAAGACTTGGATAGACCGTTACTTCTCTGAAGAGGAGGCTGTTCTAGTATTTGTTCTATTACTGGGAATCAGTCTGTCTTTTCTATTCATGGGGCAGATTCTGGCTCCCGTACTGACAGGGGTTGTACTTGCGTTTGTGATGCAGGGCATCATTAATTTCATGAGGCAGTACAGTATTCCCAAGTTAGTCGCGGTTTGGGTCACTTTTTTTCTATTTCTAGGCGGCTTCGTCGGGTTTCTATTCCTGCTGGTACCTAGAATCTGGCGCCAGTTGAGTAGTCTCTATCAGGACCTGCCGAACTTAAGCCAGCAGCTAGGAGGACTTGTTGCACAGCTGCTAGAGGACTATCCGGCTTTGATCTCGGAAAGGCAGATTGATTCCTGGATAGGCACTATCAGCACGGAAGCCGCTGATATAGGTCAATGGTTGCTGTCTGCTTCGATCTCGCAGTTGCCGATCGTGATTACCATCTTCATTTACGTATTGTTGGTGCCCATTTTAGTGTTTTTCTTTCTCAAGGATAAAGAACAGGTCCTGGCATGGATGTTGAATTTTCTGCCTGAAAAAAGACCTCTGATGAATAAAATCGGTTCAGAAATGAATGCTCAGATGGAGAACTATATTCGTGGTAAGTTCGCTGAATTGCTGTTGGTTGGTCTGATCACTTATCTTTTGTTCGCCGTGTTCGATCTGAACTATGCTGCTTTGCTGGGGTTTCTGGTCGGGTTGTCGGTAATTGTGCCCTATCTTGGATTCGTTGCCGTAACCCTGCCTGTCACCATTATTGCTTTTATGCAGTTTGGCTGGTCCGAACCGTTTTTGTATCTGATGATGATTTACGGCCTGATTCAGGCGCTCGACGGCTTTTTACTGGTGCCTCTGCTTTTTTCGGAAGCTAACAATCTGCATCCCCTTGCTATTATCATTGCTGTGCTGGTCTTTGGCAGCTGGTTCGGTGTATGGGGTGTATTCTTTGCGATACCGTTGGCCACCCTGATCAAGGCCATTGTCTATGCGTGGCCTAAAGATGAGCTGAAATCCTGATGGTCAGGTTTATTATTAGTTGTCTGCCACGGGATGTGTCGCTATCATTGGCAACTTTTGTCAGAAGAGTCATTATTTTATGATTACAGGGAGTATGGTGGCATTGGTGACCCCGATGCTGGAAGACAATAACATTGACTGGGACAGCCTGCATGCTCTGGTGGAATGGCATATTGACAGCGGTACCGATGCCATTGTGCCTGTTGGTACAACAGGTGAGTCGCCGACGGTAACACCTGAGGAACATTGCGAGATTATTCGCAAAGTTGTTAAATTGTGTTCAGGAAGAATTCCGGTCATTGCCGGCACCGGTGCAAACTCCACTCGAGAGGCTATTGAATTTACCGCATCTGCTAAAGACTCTGGTGCTCAGGCCTGTCTCCTGGTCACGCCTTACTACAATAAACCCACTCAGCAGGGGTTATTCCTTCATTTTAAAGCGATTGCTGAGGCAGTGGATTTGCCACAGATACTCTATAATGTGCCGGCGAGAACAGGGGTTGATCTGCTCCCGGAAACGGTCCATCGATTAATGGCTATCAAGCAGGTAGTTGGTATCAAGGAAGCAACTGGCGATATAGAACGAATGACCCAGATTAGGGCGCTTTGTGGAGATGATTTGGCAATTTATTCAGGAGATGATTTGACGGCTTGTGATCTGCTTATGGCGGGTGCCAAGGGCACAATCAGTGTAACGGCTAATGTTGCCCCGGCTCAGATGAAGAAGATGGTGGATGCCGCCTTAGCGGGAAAGCAGGAACTTACCATGAGTTTGAATGAGCCCTTGCTGGGATTACACAAAAGTCTCTTCGTGGAATCAAATCCAATTCCGGTGAAGTGGGTTTTAGCGGAGTTGGGCCTGATTAGACAGGGGATAAGACTACCATTAACCCAGTTGTCTGAAAAATACCATCCGGAATTGCGCGCAGCGCTACATCTTGCAGGACTCAATTAGTCATGAAGTATTATCCTATTGTTATTCAGTTTATGCCGTTACTCTTCAGCCTGGCAGGTTGCAGCTGGTTTGGTAGCGACGAGATTCGAGAGAAGCTCGAAAACGGCTATTCCGAACCCACACAGATTCCAACTGGCATGGATTCTCCCCGATTTCTGGAGTTGATGCCCATACCAGAGGTCAATGATGCGCGTGGTCTAGTTGGAACAGATTATGAAATTCGTCGACCAGAGTCGCTCAGTACCCGGTTTGGCGTCGACCAGATAGTCATCAAAAAGTTAGGAGATGAACAATGGGTGTTTCTGGATATTCCCCCCTCTGTAGTCTGGCCTAAAGTTGTCCAGTTCTGGGAGGCCAACAATTTACATGTAGATCAGGCTAACCCGAGTGATGGTCGGTTAATCAGCCAGTGGCTTACCGCTAGAGAAGGTTCAGCAGAATCGGTTTTCCAAAGCCTTCGTCAGGGGAACGTCTACGCCAATACAAGAGCGACCAACCTGCATCAGTTTAAGCTAAGCCTGGAACCAGGAGTGCGTGCCGGCAGTTCAGAGATTTATTTGCAACAGCGTCAGGTCAAGGCAAATGCACCGTATAGATTAGATGCTATTGCCTGGCCGGATAATTCAGATGACTTGATCTTAGAAAATGAAATATTAAAAGAAATTGCCTATTATTTGGGCGAGAATATCAGTCAGGGAACAATCAGCATGCTCGCCACGGGCTTGACTGAAAGTCGAACACGATTGATTCCTGATCGCGTAATGCCAATCCTTTACTATAAGCTGGATTTTAACCGTGCCTGGGCCACGGTTGGCGATGCACTTGAAAATGCCAACGTCAATGTTAAGGATCTGAACCGAACGACTGCTACCTATTTTGTAAACTATCAACTGGGCCACAATCCCAAGCCGGGCTTCTTTGCCAAGATCTTTTCCAGAGATTCTGACAGCGTTATGGGTGATGAGAATAGTTATCAGGTGCTTCTTGAGGAGGAAGGCGGTGAAGTTGCCGTAACGGTATTTCAGGGGGATGCCCCTGCTGATGGACTCATCGCAGAGCGCTTGCTGAAAATCATTAAAGAATACTCTACCTGATTCGTGCGTATTGCTTCACTAGGCAGTGGTAGTAAAGGTAATGGCACGCTCATTGAAACTGATAAGGTTTGCCTGTTACTTGATCTGGGTTTTAGCATCAAGGAAACTATTCGTCGGCTGGAAAGGTTAGGACGCTCGCCCCTCGACCTTACGGCTATTCTGGTTAGCCATGAACATGCTGATCATATTAACGGTGTTGGCCAGTTTTCACGCAAATTTAAAGTCCCTGTCTATATGACCCCAGGTACTTATAATCCCAGCAGGATTGGATTATTAGAGGCACTGCATAAGGTCAACTGTCACAGTAATTTCACCCTGGGCGATTTACTGATTGAGCCTGTGCCGGTTCCCCATGATGCCAGAGAACCCTGTCAGTATATTTTCTGCCATAATAATCTCCGTGTAGGCGTGCTGACTGATCTGGGCCACATCACACCTTTCGTGATAGAACGCTACCGTGAGTGTGATTTGATTTTACTTGAATGTAACTATGATCAGCAGATGCTGGCCTCAGGACCCTATCCTCAGGTCCTGAAAAATAGAGTCGGCGGCAATTTAGGTCATTTGTGTAATGATCAGGCTGCCGAACTAGTCGGTCACCTTGATTTAGCACGCTTGAAATATCTGGTGGTCTCCCATGTCAGTGAAAAAAATAACCTGCCTGAACTCGCTCTTGATGCTCTTAAATCGGTCTTAACTGGCTGGCACGGTAATCTGCTGGTGTCGGACCAGGCGCAGGGGTTACCGTGGATTACATTGTGAGTCTGACGGCCCTGCAAGGCTGTGATGGCCGATTACCTGTTTCCTGAGGCTATTTCAAAGCCTTGCAGCAACGCCTTATATCATCGTGACGCCTTGTTACTGCTGTTGGTTATCTCCGGGTGTACCTCTCGGGCTAAGACTCATACTGGTTATTCATACACTACTGTATACATAAACAGTATTATCTGTTTAAATAGATTCCCCCTTTATTGGAAAGGTACCGTTTCAAACATTGCAGTTTATCTTCAGGTTAAACGCAGTTGAATTTTGGGTAAAAGCAGGCTGGGTTTTTGGCAGCCTTCGGCCAGAGTCCAGTGAAGCCGTGATTCAGAAGTGATTTAGTAGCGACTTAGTAATGATTTGGTAATGATTTAGTAATGATTTAGTAATGATTGAATAAAAAGAATGCAGATAGCCATAGTGGTTATCATAAATGGGTTATAAGTGTGAATGCAGAGGGAATGACATGACCATAAAACATATTAGATCTTCGGATACCTGGCTGGTTAGCAAAGGCAGAAAAATATTGTACCGAGGCAGGATCAGCCCCTGGAGATCGCTACGAGTGATTGAAGTCGCCCTGAGACGAGATGGCCTTCGCTTAGTCGCCTAATTGGGCTTGGTACAGCGGCTTAATTGTGTAATGACTAGCCCAGAGCTGATGAATACGATAGTCTACCGTCGGTAATAAAGTAGTTAGGATTATTGAAATGCTCGGTAGCACAAATATTGTAGAAATCACTGTTGAAAACTTTCAGGCAGAGGTTGGAGAAAAATCGAATCAGGTTCCGGTAGTACTGGAATTCTATGCGGAAAATGCTGCACCATCCGTTGAAATGTCCGCTTTACTGAAGAAATTAGTAGAGTCTTATCAAGGTAAATTTGCACTGGCTAGGGTCAATGTGCAGACCAATCCGCAGATAGTTCAACAGCTCCAGGTACGGGGACTGCCGACTTTAAAAGTAATTTCTCAGGGTCAAATGGCAGAGAGCCTGGAAGGACCCCAGGATGAAGCTACTCTTAGAAGATTGCTCGACCAGTTAACCATGAGCCCCGTGGAACAGATACGCGAGCAGTTGGATGTCTTTTTAGCCAACGGTGACAGGGTTAATGCGATTGGCATGCTTCAGAAAATTATTGCAGAAGAGCCTGGGAATTTTTCTCTTCACAGTGAGCTCTGTGATTTATTAATTATGGAAGATCGGGTCGAGGAAGCGAAGCAGATTCTGGCAGGGTTGCCAGCAGACGCAGATGGAATTGATAAACCCAGGGCGAGGTTGGAGTTCATGGACGAGGTTTCTGAATTGCCGGCTTTGGATGAATTGAAAATAAAACTAGAGCAAGATCCGCAGTCCCTTGAAGACCTTTATGCCTTTGCACTCGTTTTAATCGTTGATAATCAGATGGAGCAAGCACTAGAAACGCTGTTAACGATACTGCGGCAGGACAAGACCTGGCAGGATGAAACTGCTAGAAAAACGATGATAAAGGTTTTTGTCTTGTTAGGTAAAGGCAATGAACTTGCCACTTCCTATAGGCGGAAAATGTTCACCCTCCTGCATTGATTTGCCCTTGGACTGAATTCGCCAGAGTGATGCGTCAAGGTTGGGTATTGGTGTTATAAACCCTATACTCGAAGTTGAAACTGTATGACGCTAGTATTTGTAAATGCAGGGTGTGTAACATCATGATTAATCTCTGTCAGGAGACGTCACTATGATCGATGGTATGTCGATGTTACTAATGTTTTTGCTTTCCGCATTGGCCGCCTGGACCGCCGTTGTCTGGTATCTTAAGGTCAAGCAGCGGGCCTGGCAGGCGACGCGTGCGCTGGAAACGGACTCAGCTGAAACACTGATCAAGCAACTGCGTCAGGACCTCGTATCAAATCAACAAAATCTTCACGAAAAGGAACTCTCCGAATCAGGGTTGCGAATCAATCTGGAAAGTGTCCAGGCAACTTTACAGGAGCAACGTCAGAGAATTGAAAAACTTGACTTTGAATGTGTCGAATTGCGTAGCGAAAATACCGCTCTGGTGCAAAAAAGTGCCGGGCTGACAGTGTCCCTGGAGGAGCAGGCGGGTAGCCACAAGGAGAAGCTTGAATTGCTCCAGCAGGCCAAGGAGCGAATGAGTAGTGAGTTCAAAAGTCTTGCCAATGAGATCTTTGAATCTAAACAGACTGCATTTAAAGCGCAGAGTAAAGAACAGCTGGATAATGTCCTGAACCCTTTGAGCGAGAGGATCAAGGAATTTCAGAAGCGAGTTGAGACGGCCTATAATGAAGAAAGCAGGGAACGGTTTTCACTTAGGAATGAGCTCAAAAGCCTGAAAGAACTTAATACCAGAATCAGTAAAGATGCTATTAATCTCACTAATGCCTTAAAAGGTGAGAGTAAAACCCAGGGGACCTGGGGTGAAGTGATCCTGGAACGAGTTCTAGAAAAGTCAGGGCTTGAAAAGGGCCGGGAGTATGAGACCCAGGTTTCCCTGATCAGTGAAGAAGGCCGCCGGTTTCAGCCTGATGTGGTAGTACATCTTCCAGAAGGTAAGGATATTATCGTCGATTCTAAAGTCTCTCTGACGGCCTATGAGCGATACTGTTCCAGTGAGGATGAAGAAGAACGCGCAAATTCACTTTCAGATCACATTCGATCTTTAAGAAGTCATGTAAAGCAATTGGGAGAAAAAGATTATCAGACGCTTAATGGGGTTCGTTCACTTGATTTTGTACTGATGTTCGTTCCGGTCGAGGCGGCTTTCAGCCTGGCCGTCCAGCAGGATAATTCGTTATTCGCAGAGGCTTTTTCAAGAAATATCGTCATCGTCGCACCGTCCACTCTGCTCGCTACCTTGCGCACCATTCAGAATATATGGCGTTATGAACAGCAGAGTAAGAATGCGCAGCAGATAGCTGTTAAGGCTGGCGCATTGTATGACAAATTTGTTGGCTTTGTTCAGGACCTGGAATTAGTGGGCAGTCGTTTACGCTCCGTTCAGACTGCTTACGATGATGCGCACAGGAAAATGAAAAGCGGTAAAGGCAATTTGATAGGAAGAGCGCAGTCGATGAAGGCGCTCGGAGCCCAGACCAGTAAATCCCTGCCGAAAGCACTGCTCGACAAACAGCCGGAATCAGATTTAGATCAGGTCTCAGATACTGATAAAGAACCATAGGGGTGTTTTACTCGGGTCATAGCTGCCTAGGTAAATGCCATAAAGCAAGCACCTTAAAATAAGCGCTCTGAAACTACCGTGGCGAACTGAGGCCAAGCACATTAATATCACTTATTAATTAAACAGATTCATATCGGCATGGGAGTGATTCGTGGATACAAATAAGAATGCTTATTGGCAAGCCAACTTGAGATTAATGCTGGGCCTGCTCAGTATCTGGTTCATCGTTTCATTTGGCTTTGGAATATTACTGTTTGATTATCTGAATCAGTTTAAATTTTATGGCTGGAAGCTTGGGTTTTGGTTTTCCCAGCAGGGTGCTATTTATTTTTTCGTATTGCTGATTTTTATTTATGTCTGGCAAATGAATCGTTTAGATCGTCGCTTTGGAGTTGAAGAGGAGTAACGGGTGTCTGTACAGCTATTAACCTACGTTTTTGTTGCACTATCTTTCGGGCTTTATATTGCGATAGCCATCTGGAGCCGGTCCTCTTCCACTAATGAGTTTTATATTGCCGGTGGACATGTTCACCCCATTGCCAACGGAGCAGCAACGGCAGCTGATTGGATGTCGGCAGCCTCTTTTCTATCGATGGCGGGCATTATTGCCTTTGAGGGCGCAGACGGCGCTCGTTATCTGATGGGTTGGACCGGTGGCTATGTTTTGCTGGCTTTATGCCTGGCACCTTACCTGAGGAAATTTGCCAAGTTCACAGTGCCGGATTTCGTAGGTGATCGATATTATTCGCGGACGGCCCGCTTAGTTGCCGTTGTCTGTGTGATTTTTATTTCGTTTACCTATATCGCCGGGCAGATGCGTGGTGTTGGTATTGTCTTTTCAAGGTTTCTGGAAGTTGATATCAATGTCGGTGTATTCATTGGTATGGCCATTGTATTTTTCTATGCCGTCATGGGCGGGATGAAGGGCATCACCTACACCCAGGTTGCACAGTACTGTGTACTCATTTTTGCCTATCTGATACCCGCTATATTCATCTCTATCATGCTCACGGACAATCCTTTTCCTATGCTGGGTTTCGGTTCAACCATGAATGATGGATCAGGTGTTTTTCTATTAGATAAGCTTGATGGGCTGACCTCGGATCTTGGTATGGCTGCCTTTACTGAGGGATCCAAATCGACCATAGATATGTTTTTTATAACGGCTGCGCTCATGGCAGGAACAGCCGGCCTGCCACATGTCATTGTCAGATTTTTTACGGTTCCTCGGGTCCGCGATGCTCGAATTTCAGCGGGTTACGCTTTGATTTTTATAGCGCTACTGTATACCACAGCGCCAGCGGTAGCCGCTTTCGCCAGAATTAATATTATTCAGAATATAGATGGCATTGCTTATAGCGAGGCTCCAGCCTGGTTTGGAAAATGGGAAGAATCTGGATTGCTGGCGTGGATGGATAAAAATGAAGACGGCAGGATCCAATATAGAGGTGGTACCGCATTTTCCCCGACTACACCCATTTTCGCTGAAGCCATCGGCCAATCTGGACAGAGGCAGTTACTGAACGCTGCCACAGCATCAGAAAACGAGCTCTATATCGATCGCGATATCATTGTTCTAGCGCACCCGGAGATCGCCAGTTTGCCAAACTGGGTGGTGGCACTGGTCGCCGCGGGTGGATTGGCGGCAGCATTGTCCACTGCAGCAGGGCTGCTCCTGGTGATTTCTTCTGCGATTTCTCATGATCTGCTGAAGATGAGTTTCAGACCGCAGATTACAGAGCAGCAGGAGTTACGTATTGCCAGAATCTCGGCAGCCCTGGCAATAGCTATCGCAGGTATTTTTGGGATTTATCCGCCAGGCTTTGTTGCGGAAGTTGTGGCCTTTGCTTTTGGTTTGGCAGCAGCCAGTTTCTTCCCGGTTATTTTGCTGGGTATATTCTCAACCAGAATGAATAAAGAGGGTGCTATCGCCGGTATGATGACTGGCTTGATATTTACCTTCAGCTATATTGTTTATTTTAAATTTATCGATCCGGTTAGCAATCATGCCGAAAATTGGTGGTTTGGTATTTCTCCGGAAGGCATTGGTGCACTTGGCATGGTATTTAATTTTGTGGTGTCTTCTGTTGTTTCTAAATTTACCCCTGCACCACCTCAGGCAATACAGGATCTGGTACAAAGCATCAGAATTCCAAGAAAGGATTAAGAGGCTATGGCCAATGACGGCAGCACGTTAATCAAGGCCTACAGAAAGGAAGGCATCAGGCGGGTAAAGCTTGCTTTTACTGATATAGATGGCGTTATGCGAGGTAAATATATTAGTTTAGATAAATTTGCGTCGATCGCAGATGGAACCTCCGGATTCTGCGATTGTGTACTGGGTTGGGATGTCAATGATCAGCTCTACGATAACGCTGAATTTACTGGCTGGCATACTGCCTTTCCTGACGCAAAATATCGGCTTGATCTTGATTCTGAAATTCGTTTGCAGGAAGAAGCAAATACCCCCTTTTTTATTGCTGATTTTGTGGTCGAGGATCAACTTCATCCCATATGCCCGAGAAGCCGCTTAAAAGAAGTTATTCACAGGGCTGATAAGCTGGGTTACGCAGCTAAGATGGCATTTGAATACGAATTTTTTATTTTCAAAGAATCTCCGCAGTCAGCAATGGAGAAGGGCTATCAGAACCTGATACCGCTGTCGCCTGGCAATTTTGGTTATTCAGCGCTGCGAACCTTCGCGCTGTCGGATTTATTTAATGAGTTCATGGACTATTGCGAAGCGCATGGTATCCCTTTGGAAGGCGTTCATTGTGAAACCGGGCCCGGTGTCTGGGAGGCAGCAATCAGCGTTACTGATACCCTGGCAGCTGCGGATAAAGCAGCGCGATTTAAGACGCTGGCCAAGGCTTTTTTCCAGAAAAGGGGCATGATGGCTACTTTTATGGCGAAATGGTCTATGGACTTTCCGGGTCAGAGTGGTCACCTGCACCAATCTCTTTTTCATCATGAGACGGGGCGGTCTGCTTTTTATGATTTGGACCAGGCTGATGGTATGAGCGAGTGTATGAAACAGTTTGTTGCTGGCGTGCAACGGCATATGCGATCGTTATTGGCCATCACAGCGCCCACTATCAATAGCTACGCCAGACTGGTCAAAGGAGCCTGGGCTCCCACAGCAGCAACCTGGGGAATTGAAAATAGAACTTGTGCACTTCGAGTTATTCCCGGAACGGCAAATTCTCAGAGACTGGAATTCAGGGTGGGTTCTGCAGATTCAAACCCCTATTTGACGGCAGCGGCAACTTTAGGATCTGGTTTGCTCGGTATTGAAAACAAGCTATCACTTGATAATCCGGTAGAGGGCAATGCCTACGATATTCAGGATCAGTTGCCTGATGCATTACAGTTGCCAGGAAATCTTGCTGATGCTACAAGATTACTGGCCGTATCAGATGCGGGACGGACAATTTTTGGTGATCAATTCGTGGATCATTACGTATCCAGTCGAGACTGGGAAGTCCGCGAATACCAGCGGCATGTTAATGATTGGCAGTTGAAACGTTATTTCGAGATAATTTAAGTTGATCAGATTCGACGCATAAATATGATTTCTATTGGTTTACTCCAAACAGACTCAGTTCTACCACATCTTCAGGAGACTCATGGAGATTATCCTGCGATGTTTCGCCAGGTCCTGGAACAGACCAAGTTAGATTTTGAACTTTCAGTATTTGATGTTGAACAGGGTTGTTATCCAGCTGATCTGGATGATTGTGATGGCTATGTTATAACGGGTAGTCGAAAAAGCGTCTATGACGATGAACCCTGGATAACGGTGCTGGGGAGTTTCGTCAAGGAACTGGATGATCAGCAGAAGAAACTGGTGGGTATTTGTTTCGGACACCAGTTGGTTGCTCACGTTCTTGGTGGCAAAACTCAAGCCAGCCCCAAAGGCTGGGGGGTTGGCTGTCATAAAACTCGGTTGCTTGTGCCGGTTGATAGATCAATGCCCGATATACTCGAATTTTCGCTATTGTCGAGTCATCGAGACCAGGTCAGTGAATTACCACCCAGGGCAGACTTAATCGCCAGCAGTCCTTTCTGCGAATACGCTGGCATGCGGATTCAAGATCATATCCTGACTTTTCAGGGGCACCCGGAATTTACACCAGCCTATGCCAGGGATCTGCTCGACATGAGGCGAGAATTACTGGGTGAGGAAACATACCGAATCAGCATCAGCTCTCTGCAGCAATCTTTGGACCGTGTGACCGTAGCAGCATGGATGATACGGTTTATCGGCGGCGAGTATTGACGATGCTTTTCACTGGAAATTGGGTCATGATGGTCATCAATTGGTGTGCCACTCATAGGACAGATCTCATGGTAGATCAGCATTATAAACTGCCCTGGAAACCGGTGTGAATCTATATACCGGCGTGTTTAGGTCTGGCGATGTCAGAGGCCTTTATCAACAAGAGATTGATGAAGACTTCGCATATCTGTTCGGGCGCGCATTTGCAGAGCATTTCGGGCTTAGTGGTCGTGTTGCCACCGGCCGGGATAGCCGAGAGAGTAGTCAAGACTTACAGCAAGCCTTAAATGCCGGGCTGCAGAGTGCTGCCAACAACGTTTCTGACCTGGGTTTATGCACCACTGAACTGGTATATTTTGCGTCCATGCAGGCGGGGTTCGATGCAGCCATAATGGTCACGGGGAGTCATAACCCTATTAACTCGAATGGTTTTAAATGTGTACTGGCCGGAGGTAAAACCATCGCTTTTGAAGATGGGCTGGCAGAAGTGCTGCAGATAATGGTAAGGCAGCAAGGCAGATATTCTAAAAATAGTAATGCTTACACAACCCCACAAAACAAAGCGGCTTGCCAGCGTGTAAATCTTGTCCCTCAGTATATCCAATTTCTGTCTGGGCTGTTTTCATCAGAGCAGTTGAATTTCAGTCGCATTGCCGTGAATGGTTTAAATGGTACCGCATCAACGCTGGTGGATCCGTTGTCAGAAGTATTCGATTTGCCACTGGCCTGGCTCAGAAAAAAGCCTGGACCGATGCCTGTACAGGGCGCTGATCCCAGTCGGCGCGCACTCTCGGACGAGATGGCCCATTTCATGAAGCAGGACCGTTATGACTTTGGTGTAGCCTGGGATGGCGATTGTGACCGTTGTGTGTTTTATGATGAGCAGGGCAACATGCTGCCTTCCAGCTATGCTGTTGCGATCTTTGCAGAACATTTTCTGGAAATGTACCCAGGCGAGCGAATTGTTTATGACAACAAGCTTGTTTTTAATACTGAAGCGGTCATAGCACGATTATCCGGGACCGCAGCACCGGCTTTGACGGGTTCGGCATTCATGCGGCGGGAGATGCGTGCAACTGACGCAATCTATGGAGGTGAATCTTCAGCACACCATTATTTCAGGGCATTTTCTGGTTGTGATTCAGGGATGATTGCCTGGTTGTTTATGCTACAGCTGTTACAACGGCGGGAAGTTTCTCTGCAGCAGTTAGTACAGCAGAGCCAAGAGGTGGCGCGGTGTACTGCGGAAATCAGTTTATCCATAGGGGATGTGAACCGGGCATTTAGTTGTATTGAAAATCGCTATGCTTCAATGGCTGATCGAGTGGATCCATTTGATGGCCTGGCCTTTTGGATGCCAGGAGGTTGGCGATTTAGCCTCAAACGGTCGAAGACCGAAGATTTTGTGCGGCTCAATTTTGAAACCAGAGGGGCCGCTGATGACCTGTTAGACCAAGGCGAGGAAGTCCTCAGTTTACTGCGCCCGTTCGTAACCAAAGCAGACGGTGACGAGCCCTGCCTGCAACTTCAATAAATAATACCGGGTTGAAATGCAATTCTGCGCCAGTCAGCGATTGGGAGCCTACCATAGCCACGCCGCGCCACGGACTCCGCCGGCATCGCCATGAATGGCTTTGCAAAGGCGGGTATCTGTCTGGTCAGAAAAAACGTATTGCTGCCAGTAGCGCTGGACACCATCGTACAGACCTTCAATATTCGATATGCCGCCCCCAACAACAATGATATGGGGGTCGACTATATTAATAACCTGCGAAAGAGCCAGCGCGGTCATTTCACAATACCAGTCAAATGTAAGCTGCGCTTGGCGATCAACTGACAACTTTGCAGCTATTTCTTGTGCACTCAGCCGGTCACCAGTCACTTCAAAATAACTGTCTGCCAGGGCAGGGCCCGAAAGCCAGGATTCGATGCAATTTCGTTTACCGCAATAACAGGATCTATTTTTCTGGAATGGGAAAGCGCAAGCCCTGGACAGCGAGTCGAGGGGCAGCGGGTTGTGCCCCCATTCACCTGAGATAGCGTTGATCCCGCCTAGCAGCTGCTGGTTAACCGCAATACCCCCGCCGACGCCAGTTCCCAGAATGACGCCAAACACACTCGGGGCCGTTTTGCCTGCACCGTCGATCGCTTCTGACAAAGTAAAACAGTCTGCGTCGTTAGCAATTCGTACAGGACGTTTTAATGCGGCTTCGAGGTCTGATCTCAGGTCGTGACCATTCAGGCAGGTGCTGTTACTGTTTTTCATTAGACCGGTTTTCAGCGAAACCGCCCCGGGAGTACCCATTCCCACAGGTGTTGAAGCGGGCAAGTTAGCCTCTTGACTGAGTTTTTGGATCAGAGACTCCAGGGCCCGCAATACCGCCCGGTAACTTGTGCTGGGGGTGCTGATCCTGTTCTGGCAAATAATATCGCCAGCTGCATTAATCGCTACCGCTTCTATTTTTGTTCCGCCTAGATCAATTCCGATTCGGGTGTTGTGCATAAAGGCTGTCGAGTTTGTGGTGTGACCACTGGACATTGTAGATGGCAGCGATTATTGAGGCCAGTTGTATTAATGCGTTGCTTACCCTATGGCCAGTAACGTAGGGCTGTCGGCGCAGTTTCAGCCAATCAGATCTGGGTCATCTTCCTGGAGGCAGGTTAATCTCACAACAGCGACAGGTCTTAAAAGCTCAGGTACCGCAGAAAGTCTGTAAAACTGCCTGGCCTGGTTCTGGCCCCCTGGCATAGGTTGTATCCAGCCATTTGGGGTCGTAGGGCTGTTGCAATACCGCCAACAGTTGATCGAAAGATTCGAAACTACCCTTGCTCTGGGCTTCTTCAATGACCGCTTCGACGAGGTGGTTTCGAGGTATGCACACGGGGTTGAGCGCGCTCATTATAGATCCTGCATCAGCCCGATCGGTCGAATTGTTAAACTGCTGGAGCCAGTCCTGGGTCCAAGCCCGCCATTTTGAATTGTGGGTAGCGCTGGGCTCACCTGCCATCACTGCCATGAGCGAACGAAAGGCCAGGGTGTAGTCGAGATTCTGGCTTTGCAGAATCTGCAGCAGGGATGTTACCAGGTCAGTTGCTGATGGGTTGTCTGAAGACAGGCCGATCTTGCGGGCCATCAGGCCGTTGTATTGATCAGCGTATTCCTGTGGAAAGCCTTCAAGAACATTTTTAGCCAGGTCGATGGCTTCGTCCTGTGCGTCTGCCAGCAGTGGTAGCAGCGCCTGGGCGAAGGTCATCAGGTTCCATTGCGCTATCCCCGGCTGGTTCTGGTAGGCATAGCGGCCCGCTGAATCAATTGAGCTGAGCACTTTACCTGGGTCAAATTCATCCATAAAAGCACAGGGCCCATAGTCGACGGTTTCACCGCAGACTAGCATATTGTCGGTATTCATAACGCCGTGAATGAACCCGATGGCCTGCCATTTGGCCACCAGTAAAGCGATCTTTTTCATTATGTTGTCAAGCAGCGCCAGGTAGGGATTAGTTGATTCCAGCGCGCCCGGGAAGTGCCTTGAAATCACATGGTCAGCTAGTATCGTTAATTCCTTGATGTCGCCCTTTGCCGCGAAATATTGAAAGGTTCCGAAGCGAATATGGCTCGACGCAATTCTGGTGAGGATGGCGCCGGGCTCCAGGGTCTCTCTCTGCACAGAATCACCAGTGGATACAGCTGCCAGGCTTCGAGTGGTTGGAATACCCAGATTGTGCATGGCCTCTGATACGATGTACTCTCTCAGGATTGGGCCCAGCGGTGCTCGACCATCCCCGCCTCGGGAGTATAAGGTCGGTCCGGATCCTTTCAATTGCAAATCAAAACGATGGCCCGTGCCGCTTATTACTTCACCGAGCAGGATAGCCCTGCCGTCGCCGAGCTGGGGATTCCAATTGCCGAACTGATAACCTGCATAAACCGTCGCAATGGGCCGTGATCCGTCGACAATGCTATTTCCGGACAACATGTTCAGGCCATCAGGAGACGATAAAAATTGATAATCGATGCCTAATTCCTTGGCGAGAAGTTTATTTAGCGCGATGATAGAAGGAGCAGAAACAGGAGCAGGGCCTTGATGGCTGTAAAAGGAATGAGGAAGTCTGCAGTAGGAGTTATCAAATTCTATCGGTTCAGACATCACCCCATTCTACCATACTCATGGTCATCCAGATTCAGATCCAGATGCAGATTAGAATCAACAACCATGTACAGGAGTGATAGCAATGTTATTTGATGACGCACTAACCTTTGAGTCTTTTTCAGATCTGGAATGGGCAGCCCCATCGACGGATAATCATGGCTGTCCCTGCTGCTCTCCCGTATTTTCTTTCATCGGGACGATGGCCTTTAAAGAAGAACTGGCCTCTGTGGAATTCTGGAAGTCTAAAAACAGGGTCAATAGCCCGGTTCGTAATGCGGTGCTGGTAAATGCAAAAGTATTAACAATGGATGCTAATCATTCTGTTTTTGAAGCTTTAGCCATCAAAGACGGTAAAGTCATCGCCTGCGGTAGCAGGGAGGAAGTCGCGCTCGTAGCTGATGCAGAAGCGGATATTATCGATTGTAAGGGCAGGGTCATTCTCCCAGGGTTCATAGAGCCGCATATGCATTTTCTACCCATTGCGTCGATTGGCCGATTTGAAGATATTGGGCCTTATCGATTCACTAAGACCATCGATGCCATTGGCCACCTTAAAAAACTTGCAGAAAATCTTGCTCAAGGCCAATGGTTGATGGCCAGACAGTTTGATCCCTCTCTTCAGGAAGGGCCAGAGTTTCTAACGGCTGATATGCTTGACGAGGTTTCCTCGCATCATCCTGTTTTTGTCTATAACGCGTCTTTGCATTTTGCCTATTGTAATTCGGTAGCCTTGCAAATGGCGGGAATCGACAAGGACACGCCGGATGATCCTGCTTCTCCTTATGGTCGCTGGCAGAACGGGGAGCCCAATGGTGTCCTTAAAGGTGGCGGCGCAATGTCCAGCGTGGTGCGCTTTAATGAAGGCCAGAAGGACTATGATCTTGGTGGTGCGACGCTAGATATCTGTGAAAGAGCCAACCGTTTGGGAATAACCACCTTCTGTGATCAGGCTACCGGGTCTGTACAGGGCGTCAAAGAAATAGACCTATATAATGCCTTGGCTGCTTCCGGCAGTATGACAGCTCGGCTCAGATATTCGCTGAGTTACCGGCTCCAGGAGAAATGGGACAGTCTTGGTATTCAATGTGATAGTGGTTCGGATATGGCTAGAGTGGTGGGCTGGAAAATTGTATCCGATGGCTCTAATCAGGGATTTACCGGCCTGCAGCGGGAACCCTACTTGCATCGGCAGGATGCAGGCCTTGCCTATGTGCCGGCAGAGGAATTAACCGAAATGGTGATGGACCGAGCTTCCAGAGGCTGGGCCCTGGTTATACATGCTAATGGTGACAAGGCCATTGATAATACCCTGGATGCTTATGAGGCAGCGGCGGAATCGGGTTTATTGACCAATCTGCCGTGTCGGATAGAACATTGTTCTATCCTGCATGATGAACAGATTGATCGTATGGCTGCCCTGGGAATTTCCCCTAGTTTCTTAATTGGCCATGTTTACTATTGGGGGCATGCCATGCGTGACAGGGTTTTTGGCGAGGTAAAAGCAAATCTGCTGGATCGAACGGCCGCTTGTGAGGCCAAGGGAATCCGCTGGACGCTGCATTCAGATGAGCCTGTGACAGAAATGGGGCCATTAAGATGTATTCAGAATGCGGTGACCCGGGATTTATGGAAAGAACCTGGTACAAAATTAGCCGAGCAGGAGGCGGTATCAGTTGATACGGCACTACGTGCCATGACGATCGATGCGGCCTGGCAGTGTCATTCAGATCATGAGGTGGGATCACTTGAAGCGGGTAAATTTGCTGATTTTGTTATTCTCGAGTCAGATCCCAGGGACGTGTTGGCCCCGGACATCAGTAAGATTAAGGTTCTTGAAACCTGGCTTGCCGGTCGACAGGTTTTTGCTGCCAGTCAGCCCTCTGCCACGTAAGATGAGGTAACCAGAGCGGGGCATTTACTTTTTTTCGGGTTTTGGCAAGGATCGCCAATGAGATTCAGGCGCAATGCTCAAGGGCGTTGCTGGCGCTGTCTATTGGTCATCACCGTTTTTTAACCGGGCTGCGCCAATCACTCCTGTTAGGTAAGCTAGACCGAGTTAAACTGGGCCCCGCACTGTTGCGCTTTGCCGGCGGAAACCCTTTATACTGTGAAACCAGTTAATCAGCATTGAAGTTTTTGTTATAAGGAGATTCACCATGAATGGTGCAGAAAGCATGTTGCAGACATTAATCAATAACGGAGTGGAAGTTTGCTTCAGTAATCCAGGCACTTCTGAAATGCACATGGTGGCGGCCATTGGTAAAAGCCAGGAGATGAAGTCTATTCTCAGTTTGTTTGAAGGTGTTTGTTCTGGCGCAGCTGATGGCTATGCGCGATTGGCAGGCAAGCCAGCGCTTACGTTATTGCATCTGGGCCCTGGATTATCAAATGCATCAGCTAATTTGCACAACGCCCGTAAGGCCAATTCGAGTGTCATTAATTTGATAGGCGATCATGCGACCTATCACAAGAAGTATGATGCACCTTTGAATTCTGACGTAGTGGGTCTGGCAAAGCCGGTTTCCCATTGGGTAAAGAGTGTGGCTACCGCCGAGGCATTGCCGAAGGATGCGGCCGAAGCAACTGTGGTTGCTAACGAAAAACCGGGCAAGATTGCCACTTTAATCATTCCGGCTGACTGTGCCTGGAATGAGTCTGTTGCACCTGAACCTAAACAAGCACTGCCAACAATTGACAAGGCAGGTCAGGATGCTATTAGCAAGGCGGCTGAACTGCTCACGAATGGCAAGGTGACTTATCTGCTGATGTCCAATCTGGCGTTATCAGAGAAGGCTCTGGCATCAGCAGATCAGATTTCGCAAGCAACCGGGGCGAGAATTTTCTGTGATACTTTTACGCCCATGCTACCCCGGGGAGAGGGTCGTTGCGATATCGAAAGGTTAGGATATTTTGCCGAACAGGCCACTGAACAATTGCAGGGTGCTGAACAGATGGTCATGGTTGGTACTAAGGCCCCGGTAGGCTTTTTTGCTTATCCAGGCAAGGCCAGCGAATTCTACCCTCCCGGATGTGCTTTGCACACTTTAGCCGCAGTGACCGAAGATGCGGAGCAGGCGCTCGCTGATCTGGCGGCAGAACTGGATGCAGTGAGTAGGCCGAATTATCTATCTCTGCTCAAACCGGATCTGCTGACCGGGCCTTTGACCCTTGAAAGCCTTGCCGCCAGTATCGGTTATTTCTTGCCCGTTGATGCCATTATTGTAGACGAAAGTGCCACGTCTGGCGCATTTGTACCTGCAATGACCAGAACCACTGAACCTCATGACTGGTTATCTCTGACGGGTGGCTCCATCGGTTATGGTTTACCGGTTTCCATTGGCGCTGCAGTCGCCTGCCCGGACAGAAAAGTTGTTTGTCTGCACGGAGATGGTGGTGCTATGTATACCATCCAGGCGCTATGGACGATGGCTCGGGAAAACCTTGATATCTGCATCGTTGTTTTTGCCAATCGGAAATATCAGATTCTGCAGGTTGAGCTTGCCAGGGTAGGGGCCCAGTCAATGAACAAGAAAACGTTAGATATGCTTGACCTGAGTAATCCGGACCTTGATTTCGTAAAACTTGCTGGCGGCATGGGAGTTCAGGCCAGCCGTTGCGAAACCGCAGATGAATTCAATAAACAGTTTCAGGATGCCATGCAAACCACTGGACCCCGGCTCATCGAGTTGATGCTCTAGGCCAGTGGCTAAAATAAGGGGATCAGGCTAGCAATTTTGCGTAGTCATCCAGCAGCGGCAGAATCTTGTCACGTGATACCGAGGGTAGCGCGATCAGTGCCCTGGATATACCGACTGCGCGAAGGCCATCCATTGCTGCCGGATCTGCGCTGGCTGCAAATACGGTGACGCTGATATCGCTGAAATCCCTGTTATGGCGGTCTGCTGCCGCCTTCATGCGCGCCATGCTGGTGGCTGCATCAAATCCCGGGCGCGCTATGGGTAACCAGCCATCGCAAAACCGAGCGACACGATCCAGGGTATAGTCTGTATCGCCTCCTAATAAAATAGGCGGATAAGGCTGCTGGATGGGTTTGGGGTAGGACCAACTGGTGCTAAATGACACCCTTTCGCTGTTGTGGCCATACTCATCTTCGGTCCACAGGCCTTTCATGGCACTCAATTTCTCTTCGAGAAGGGCAAACCGGCTTTTATATTCGGTGCCATGATGGTTCATTTCTTCTTTGTTCCAGCCTCCACCGACGCCAAACAGGAACCGGCCGTTTGACATGCGATCCAGGCTGGAAACCAGCTTCGCCGTAATCAGGGTATCCCTCTGGGGAAGCAGGCAAATGCCAGTGCCTAATTTCAATTTGGTGGTGGTTGCAGCCGCAAAGGCGAGACAGACAAATGGGTCATAGGTGTGCGCATATTCTTTCGGCAGGGTGTCCCCACCGGGCCACGGAGACAAGCGATTAACTGGTATGTGGGTATGTTCTGTTACAAAACATGACTCAAACCCTCTTGCTTCCAGGGCAGGGGCAAGCTCATCCATTGTTATGCTGTAGTCTGTTGGGAATATGACCGTACCAATTTGCATTTCTACCTCCCTATATAGCCGCGATTCCAGGTTGGACTGATAGTGATCTCATTAAGACATACGTGCGCTGGTGTACGACAGACGTGAACAATGAGATCACCCAGGTCTTCTGCTTGAACCATTTTTGCACGGTCCTCCTGACTGACTGGAACAGGCCGCTTATCCAATATTTCTGTTGCTACCTCACCAGGGCAGATCGCACAGGCGCGGATACCGAATTGACAGTTTTCCTGATTGATACTTTCGGTCATTGCGTTCAGAGCGTGCTTGGCCGCTGAATAGGCACCACCTGAAACACGACTGACATACTTCCCCGCCCAGGAAGAGATATTGATAATCAGCCCATCTGCCTGCTCACGCATGCCAGGAAGCACACTTTGAGCGCAATAAAAAGCGCCATTGAGATTAACGTTGATGACTTCGTCCCAGTTCTTAACGGTGATGTCCTGCCAGGATCGCTCGGTCACGTTTAAGCCTGCGCTATGAACCAGGATATTAATCTTGCCAAATTCGGAGAGAATTCTATCGGCTACGGCAAAAACGGCTTGTTGATCTGCGATATCGACCGGCTCTATTCTGATGTCACCGGTCAGTTCGGCTGCCAGAGCCTGTAATCGATCCTTTCTTCGCCCAGATAGTATGACGGTAGCACCCTGAGCAGATAAGGCCCGGGCGGCTGCCTGGCCAATACCGGAGCCTGCCCCGGTTACCCAGATAATTTTATTTTTTACAACACTTAACATAGTAAGATTCCTGTGCAAGTGAGCATCATTGCTTTTTGTATGGGGGTGGTCAAGCGCCAAATGGCCCTGCGGCTGACTACAAGGCTTACGCAGGTTATTCCCGTTGTTATGGGATGGGTTAAACTACACATAAAGTGATTGGAGCGTTAGTAGTGAAAATAAACTGGACTCAGGCCATTGCCCTGGCGCTGTTTTATTGTTGTTTTACTACAGCAATAGCCGACCCAGGTCATGCTGGGCGTGCTGTCAGGGATTACCAACCTAGTCAAATCGATGAGACAGAAACCTTCAGGTTTAACCGTTGGCTGGACAGCCAGTTTGAGATTTTTCTGGATTTCAGCCCACTGGCTAAAACACGCCTTGGCATTAAGACCGACTATGGTGTGCTCGATGATAATTCTATCGAAATGGAAGATCGGTATGTTGCCTGGCGCCTGCACAGTGCCACTGGTATGCAGCAGTTGTTTAATCGAGCAGAGCTTACCGCAGAAGGTAAGAGATCATTCGATTTATGGATACGATTGAGCGATGAGGGCCAAAAAAATATTCGTTTTAGGTTACACCGCTATATTTTCGGGCGCAGAGGGCCACATACCAATTTACCTAATAGCCTGATTAATTATCATAGCGTGGCTAGTTTGTCAGATATGCAAGCGTATATTTCCCGCCTTCGCCAGTCTGGGCGATATCTTATGCAGGCCCTGTCTAAAGCTAAACTTGCTGCTTCAAAAGGCATCCGAGCGCCTTATTTTGATTACCAGATCGCCTTATCCCAGATTAACAGGGTGACCCAGGGAAGCCCATTTACTGCTTCTGGAGAATCGCCGATCTGGCAGGATATTGTCAGCAAAACTAAAAGTTTGACGGCGGCAGGTGAAATCAGTGCCGGTCAGGAAAAGGTGCTTCTAGAACAGGCCAGGATTGCTATCAGGGCTTCAATGCTACCGGCCTATCTATCGATCAGGGATTGGCTGGAGGCTGACCTGCAGTATGTATCGAAACAGGCGCAGGGCGCCTCAGCCTTGCCTGAGGGAAAGCAATACTACCTGTATGCGCTTGAGCGAATGACCACCTTGCCATTGCAACCGGTTGAAGTTCATGAATTGGGTTTGGCAGAAGTCGCCCGAATTCAAAAGGAGATGAGCGGTATTATGACCCAGGTAGGTTTTGATGGCAGGCTTCCTGAGTTTTTCGAGTTTCTCAGAGACGACGACCAATTCTATTTTGATAATAGCGAAAAAGGCCGGCAAGGTTACCTGTCACTGGCCAGGGATTACCTGCGCTTAATGAAGGCAAGGCTCCCCGCTTATTTCGGAATTCTGCCCAAGGGGCCACTGGAAGTCCGTCGGGTAGAAGCCTTCAGGGAGCAGCCGGGGGCCGCGGCTCACTATATGAGAGGGACTACAGATGGCTCCCGCCCGGGTGTTTTTTATGTGCATCTGGCCGACATGCGCGCCGCGTCTAAGTATCGCCTGGAAGATCTTGCTTATCACGAGGGTCTTCCTGGCCATCACCTGCAAATTGCTATTCAGCAGGAGCTTGATAACCTGCCGCGTTTTAGGGCTTATCATGGCTATACGGCTTTCAGTGAAGGCTGGGGTTTATACGCCGAAAAACTGGCTAAGGATATGGGTTTTTATCAAGATCCGTATGCTGATTTTGGTCGATTGAGCGGCGAAATATGGCGAGCGATTCGACTGGTTGTTGATACGGGAATACACGCCTTCGGTTGGTCGGAAGCCCAGGCCATAGAATACGCCATGGCTAATTCACCTCGTCCTGAAAAAGCGGTCAAATCAGAAGTCCGGCGCTATTTCAATATGCCGGCACAGGCAACTGCCTATAAGATTGGCATGCTGAAAATACAGTCATTGCGGCAGCTTGCCGAATCAAAACTGGCTGATGAATTTGATATTAGTGCCTTCCATGACGTTATTTTGGGAAGCGGTCCTCTGCCATTGCCGTTACTTGAAGACAAAGTGATCGAGTGGTTGGACCAGAAGCATCATTAGTGCCTTGACCGCGGCCTAGCAGGTTGTTTACAACGTCCTTGCTGTCCAGGACAGAATTCAGCACCTGTGGTACCTTGCCCAGTGCGGTGCAGGGCAGGGTCCTGGGGTTTAAGGCGAATAGCCAAGCAAGGGAATAAAGGCAAGGGATTGAGCTGTTGTGCAAACGCATTCGTTGAACTGGTTTTCATCAGCGGTAGCAGTCCCAGTATAGGATCAAGGCGACTAAAATCTCGGAAGTTAAGTTGCCTGGTGCTGAATGATCAAGTACAGTCTGCGTCTTAAATATGACGCACTCTGGTTGAGGGTAATCCTGGTTGCCGTCAAAACGTTTTTTGGAGCAGATATCATGGCTGACCTGTCGAAATTATCGATGCCAGTGGCGACCCCAGAAACGCAGCATTTCTGGGAGGGAACGCAGGAAGGCGAGTTGCGTTTGCAGAAATGTCTGAGTTGTTCAGATACCTATTTTCCACCCAGGCCCTTCTGCCCGGCCTGTTCAAGCCAGGATGTCGAAGTGTTTACGGCCAGTGGTCGAGCCACGCTGTACAGCTATATAATTAATCATCGACCCCATCCGGCGTTTGATGGGCCCTATTCAATCGCTGTAGTGGAACTTGAGGAAGGGCCAAGGATGATGACCAATATAATTAATACGCCGCAGCAGCCAGAAAACCTGTTGCTGGATATGCCACTGCTGGTAGTGTTCAGGAAAGTCAGTGAGGCGGTTGCCCTTCCTTATTTTCAGCCTGCCGGGAGCGCTATATGAAACGTGGAAGTATCGCGATTGTCGGGGCTGCTGAAACGACCGAACTCGGCCGGATACCTGGCTTAAGTCAACTGCAGTTACATGCAGATGCCGCGCTGAACTGTATGCAAGATGCTGGTATTTCCATGGCCGATATAGATGGGGTCGCCTGTGCAGGAGAGTCTCCTACTTCGGTTGCCCATTATCTAGGGATTCAGCCCAACTGGGTCGATAGTACGTCCGTTGGTGGTTGCAGTTTTATGCTCCATGTGCGCCATGCAGCAGCGGCCATCAATGATGGTTTGTGTAATACAGTACTTATTACCCACGGTGAGAGTGGCCGCTCTAATGTTGGTAGAAGCGGCTTTCGCGGGGGTGGCGCCGCGACCCTGCCAGGTCAGTTTGAGGCACCCTTTGGCGGTATGGGCCCTACCACAAGTTTTACCCTCCCATTCCTCAGGTATATGAAAGAAACAGGAACGACTTTGGAGCAGTTGGCCATGGTCGTGGTCAGTCAGCGACGTTGGGCAGGTTTAAATCCCCGTGCTACGTTGAAGGAACCCACCACGGTCGATGAAGTGATGAATGATAGAATGATTGCCTATCCATTCACCAAGCCTGAATGCTGTCTGGTTACCGATGGTGGTGGCGCTCTGATAGTGGTAGCAGCAGATCGAGTTGCAGATTTTCCGCAGAGCCCGGTTTATTTGCTAGGGACGGGGGAAAGTGTTGAGACACCCATGATCAGTCAGATGGCGGACTTTACGAGTTCCAGGGCCTTTAAAATAGCATCGGCAAACGCTTTTGCTGAAGCCGGTATCCAGCATTCAGAGGTTGATCATGTGATGATTTATGATGCCTTTGCTCACCTGCCATTTTATGGGCTTGAAGATATGGGTTTTTGTAAGAAAGGTGAGGCTGGGCCTTATATTGCAGAAGGTAATACCTCGCCTGGCGGTGAATTGCCCGTTAATACCAACGGGGGTGGCCTTAGTTATATGCATTCCGGTATGTATGGCATGTATGCCCTGCAGGAAAGTGTAAGACAGATCAGGGGTAACGCTGCGGCACAGGTGGAAGCAGCTAATATCAGTGTTTGCCATGGCGTGGGTGGTATGTTTGCAGCAAGTGGTACCATTATCATGGGGACTCAGGAAACGCTCTAATTTGGTGCTTTGAAGGTTATTTTTCAGTATTAATTGCTAATGAATCTGGACAAATCGGTCGATTGAAAATAGACTGCGCTCAGTTTGCTTTATGACGCCGTATGCAGGCAGTCATAAGACTTAAAATTAGGGTCTATAGATATGCTCAGGAGAAGCAATTATGACAACCAGACGAAATTTCATTAAGACAACCGCCGCGTTAGGTCTGATTCCGCTTTTACCGGTATCTATGTTGTCACAGGGCGCTGAACAGGTAACTGTAGATGACCCTGCAGCCAAGGCGTTAAGATATGCTGAAGATGCAGCACAGGCCGTTCGATCTGACAAGATGGGCGTTGCCGCTGCTGACCAGCTCTGTTCAAATTGTCAGTTTTATACTGTTTCCAGTAGCGATGCCGCACTGGGCCCTTGCATGCTATTCCAGAATCGTCTGGTAGTCGGAGCGGGTTGGTGTGCAGGTTGGGTACCTAAGCAATAATCTGACTGGCTGGGTAAATCACCACGATAAGCAGGGTGTGCCGGAGAAGCTGCCGCGCGCGCTTACTGGCGGATATCGCTAACGTCATGCTATCGCCCGATAGCAGATAACTGCAGGGCGTTTGCTGGCCTGCCATTGTTTCGTGAAGTGTCGTGAAGTTGATTCCCCTGATAGGCTGTCATACCCTGCGGGTAGTGCAGACCGAGTTAGTCAGGGGAGTATACGGTGTCTTTAGATTACAGTGATAATCGGCCACAGGTGCAGACCAGTAGTGGTCTTGTGGTAGGTGAAAGGGTTGGTGTTGTTTCATCTTTCAAGGGAATTTCTTACGCTGCTGCGCCGATCGGGGCGCTACGATGGCAGGCCCCACAACCTGAATACCATCCAGGCAGGTTGATTGATGCCAGCCGCTTTGGATACATCTGCCCTCAGCCGATCTCACCTGATCGACCTGAGTCGCTCATGTCTGAAGATTGCCTCAATCTCAATGTCTGGACGGGGAATCCTCAAAACAAGCAGGCGGTCATGGTATGGATCCATGGTGGCGGGTTCAGGGGGGGCTCTAATCGTATCCAGGGAGAAGTGCTGGCTGAGCAAAACGTGGTGGTCGTTTCATTAAATTACCGCCTGGGTGCGCTTGGTTTTTTTGCTCATCCTTTTATTGAGGGCTCTGATTTTAATTTTGGCCTGTTGGATCTCATCGAAGGGTTAACATGGATCCGAAATAACATTAGGGCCTTTGGTGGTGATCCCGGCAGGGTTACTATCTTTGGCATCTCCGCTGGCGCGGCTGCTGTTAATTTACTCATGGCATCGGATGCGGCCAGAGGCTTGTTCCAGGGTGCGATCGCGCAGAGTGGTTATGGCACCTGGCCGCTGCTGCGTAGCCGCCTGGCACAAACGCCTGGGCCAGCCAACTTGCTTATGGACGCCCCCGACGCCGCTGAGTACGATGCTGAAATGATTATTCAGCGGACTGGTCAGGTAGGCGTGAACCTAAAGTCCCTGCAGGCGATTCCAGCCAGGCAGTTGGTGGATGCCCAGACTGGCTTTCAATTACCCATTGTCGATGGTTCAGTGGTAGCCGAAGAACCCGGTATTCGTTTTCAGGCAGGTGCCCAGCACGCTATTCCTTACCTTGCAGGAGGAAACAGTTACGAGGGAACCATCATGCCGAGTTACCAGATCGACCCGGAAGTATATGAACAGGTCTGGAATTTATTCGATCCTCATTGGCCCATGGCTTACCAGCGAGATTTCCAGAAAAGTTCAAAATTAGCCCGAAAACGATTATTTGGAGATGAGAGATACTTGTTGTCTGCGCTATTACTGGCAGAATCCATGGAAAAAGTAGGCGGTCAAAGCTGGTTATATTTTATTGATTATTTACCTCCAGCTATGGTAGGCCAGATGGCGGGTAGTCCGCATGGCCTTGATGCCTGGTTATTATTTTCTGCAGCTGAAGACGGTGATTCGAAGTCAGCCGAACTGTCTCGTAAGCTACGTGTTTATTGGGCCAACTTCGCCAAATTCGGGGACCCTGACGGTTGCAGGGATGACAGGGACAGCATGACAAAACAACAGCGCTGGCAGTCGTATCAGGAAACAGGAGAATGGAAACGCTTTACTAACGGTGATCGTGTATCAGCTGCTGAGCTGAAAAAGAGACTGGCAGTTGCGTTAGCGCGGTACCGGGCACGGATCAAGCCATTTTCCATTCAAGATTGAAACTATGGTTTGTAAGGGGCGGGTGCTTGATCGGACGCTACTGTCATCCGTTCTCCATATCGAGACCAGCCGGCGTAATCAAAGATCGCTTGATGTTGAACGCTATGGTTGTCCCACATGGTTACTGTCCCCGGTGCCCACTTCACCCTGCATTGCAGGCGAGGGTTACTGGCGGTATAGGCAAACAGGCCATCTAGCAGCATTTTACTCTCCCATTTTGGCATATCCTCGATATGGGTGGTGAAGCCTGGGTTAACAAACAAGGTTGGCCTGCCGGTGCTGGGATGGGCAGTCACCATGGGATGGCTGTTAGCGGGATATTCCTGGTCAGGTCGTAGTTTGATCCCATAGTGCTTTAAGTCGTGCTCTCCATCGTGAAAGGCAGTCCTATCCACAAGCAGGGTCTGTAGGTCAGGAGACAGACTATCGAAGGCGGCGTGCATATTCATAAACTGGGTGTCACCACCTTCATTTTCGGGAATTTCAGTGATATATAAGATGGAAGCGGAGGGCGGCATGGAGTCGCAGGAAACATCTGAATGCCAGGGTTCACCGTTAGACTGAATTGCAGCGGGTTTGATATCTATTATGAAGGTTTCCGGGTCATCTTTATTTAATCCGTTGCGCTTTGAAGGATGAATATGCAGTGCGCCGAACTGGCGAGCAAACTGTTTGTGTTGGTCCCGAGTCAGTGTTTGCCTGCGAAAGACCAGAACATGATACTTGCTAAATGCTCCCTGAACCGCCTTGAGTGTCTCAAGTGGTAAAGGTTCGGCCAGATTTAGATCACTTATCTCCGCACCGATAGTGGGTGTAATGGGGTTTATCTTCAAGCTCATGGTGTATGTTCTCGCTTAGCTCGGTGGATGTGGTTCTTTTGTTGTTATCCGTTGTGATCACTTGTTGCTATTAATTGTTGCTATTAATTGTTGTTGTAAATTGTTGTTATCGATGCAGCGTTAATGAGCCAGAGCAAACTCAATAGGGCCTGTATCGATAATAGCATTGTTCTGGCCCGCTAAAAGGACTAAAGCTTAAAACCTACCCGGGCTCTTTTTTGGGGACTAAAGGAGTGTCCAGAATTACTTAGCGTTACTTAGAGTTACTTAGAATTACTTAGAATTACTTAGAAGTACCTAGAAGTACTTAGAAGTACTTACTAGATGCGCTACATAAAAGGAGTATCGGCGTGTCTCAGGGTACGTGTTGACCATCCATAAAGGCCAACATCTCCGTGCGTGAGGGGCCGGGCACGATGCGGGCAGCGGCATTTTTCTTTCTACCACTGAGCATGTACCTAAAGATGGTCAGTCGAATACGCCAGTTCTTGAGGAATTCGCCTGGTTTTTCCATGAGGTTGAAAGTTTTCAGGACTCCTCTCAGGACGTGAATATGCTCCTGAGAAGCCCTGCCCAAGGCATCGCCGAATGCCAGGATTAACCGTTTTTTAAATCCTTGGGCCTTGTTCAGGGTTTTCCCCGCAAGGACGGCTCGGGCCCGTTTGATCCCGTTTTTATCTTCATTGAGGCTTGTTTTAAAAATAGGACGAAGCTCCTGCTCGGTCCATTGATCGAAAACCAGGGCCCTTTGTACTGGGTCCTGATAATCTCTAAGTATGCGGGTTAACAGGTGGCTATGGATAATGCCAGTACTGCAACCTCGGCCATAGAGAGGATTGGTGTAAAGGGCGGCATCGCCCACAGCAAAATAGTTTTGCGCCAGTGGCGCTCCATTCTGGACAAAGTGATTCCAGACAGCCTTAATATTTCCCATGCCAAAGGAAGAGGTTGTTGACTTGGATTTAGTGGGGTCTACCCAAGGCTTAAGACCAGGAATATGTCCACAGATCCGGTCGAATTCGTCACCCTTTTTTACGTAACTGTGCAGGGCCTGCTCATGTAGAGGAACGCAGATAATGACTGCGAAATGGCCTCCATCGCCGGGAAAAACGCCATACTTAAGATATCCCAGGTCGCCCGCTGAACGGGTATTGCCGGATCGCTGCGGTTCGTCTATGCCGGGTAGAAACTGGTAGTGCCTGGTGTAGTAAACAATTTCTGCATCATCCTGTTCAGACAGAACGGGTACGCCAGCCAGTCTGAACCATTGCTTGAATTGACTGTTTCGACCGCCCGCATCTATGATGATGTCGGCGAATATTTCTTCTTCCTCGGCTCCTGAACTCGTGCTCTGAATTTTCAACCCGGTCAGCTGTATGCTGCCCTTGAGCGGGTTCGCTATCATTGCGTTGACGCGTGTAGATGACCGGATCTGGAGGTTAGATTGTTTGCCAGCATATCGGCGCAGGACCATTTCCATAGTGGCCCTTCTGCACATGAGTAGCCACAGTTTTTCATCTCCGGTCTTGGAGCGGTATTTTGATTTTAATTTTGGAGATAACATATCCTGGAAGGTAATTTTACGAGCGCCCGCTTCGAAGAAATCTGGCATCAGATCAGGGAATAACTCCTCGAGCAGATTACTCATGACGGCCAGGAAAGCGTGAGGGTGTTTGAATTGTGCAGCGCCTCTGCGTACCCAGTTAAAAAATATGTCATCTGGGTTTCCGTCTGGTAGGGGGGCATCACGTTCATAAAGCGTGACCTGATAACCGTGTTTGGCCAGTGCCAGGCCGCAGCAGAGGCCACATATACCAGCTCCTACAATGGCAATGGTTTGTTTTTCACTGACTGCAAGCGAATCAGAATGGTCAGCTGGTTGGGATAGATTATTCATAAAAAGATGATGTTCCAGAGTATCGCTTTGTAGTCGTTTACGGATTCGGGCATGCTGAGGGTCGCTTGTACTTCACTGAACAGTAAATTCCAATATTCACATCAAGCGAGATTAGGGTCAAGGGCCCTGTAAATTAACAGGACTGATTATAAGGCGACAGGGGTAGTCCAAATTAATGCTAAGAATGTCAGAATAGACATGATTTTGATTAAGGTGATTGTTTGCCTGACCTGGCCATTAATTTAAGGTTCTGTTTCAGGCTTTGAATTTAAGGCCTTATGGCGGGTGCAGTATGTCAGATAACAGGCGCTAGGTATCCGATATCTGGTACCATGTAGCCTCGATCAGAGGTCGGCTATAAATCTATTTTAGATTGGTTGTTAACAGTGAATTGTTTGGTGGGTTTGAATTTCGTGAGTATGTTGAGTGCTTCTCCGGAGTAGACCGTGAATGATAAAAAAGCCCTGTTAGGGGAATTGAGTATTGATGATACTCAACGTGATACCAGCAATCCTCTGGCGCGTTGGATAGTGTTTGCTACCGTTGCCGTCGCACTTGCCGTGTCTGGTTGGTTCTGGTTTGTTTCAGCAGTTGAACCGGTATTGGTCGATCTGGTCAAAGCCAAGCCTGCAGTTGGTCAGGAGAAGCCTCGTGGCGAGACTGTGCTGGACGCCAGTGGTTATGTGACGGCTAGACGTCAGGCCACTGTGTCGTCAAAGTTCACCGGTAAAGTAATCGAAGTCTTCATCGAAGAAGGCGTTCACGTTGAAGCCAATCAGTTGCTTGCAAAACTGGATAATAGCTCTCAACTGGCCCAGTACAATCTGATAAAGGCCCAATTGAAAGCCAGTCAGTCCAGGCTACTGGAGGTTGAAGTGCAACTCAAAGAAGCTGAACTGCAGTTAACCCGAACGGTACAACTCTCGGCCAGGCAACTGGCCAGCCAATCTGAACTTGACCAGGCTGAGCTTTTGGTAAAGCGCCTGGAAGCCAGACTGGCGTCTCTGCGGATTGACATAGAGGTAGGAGAAAGCAGCGTTCAGGTCCAGCAGCAACGGCTTGATGATACTGAAATCAGGGCGCCTTTTGCTGGCGTGGTAATTGCTAAGTCGGCCCAGCCTGGTGAGATGATATCGCCGATATCTGCCGGCGGGGGTTTTACCCGTACAGGGATCTGTACCATAGTGGATATGCAATCGCTTGAAATCGAAGTGGATGTTAATGAGTCTTATATTAATCGCGTAAAGTCAGAACAATTGGTGACTGCCACGCTGAATTCTTATCCTGACTGGAAAATTGCTGCCAAGGTTATTACCATTATTCCTACGGCGGATAGGAATAAGGCTACCGTCAGAGTGCGGATAGCCTTTCTTGAAAGTGATGTCAGAATTCTGCCGGATATGGGCGTGAAAGTGTCTTTTATGGAGGATCGCCCGGTTGCAGCGCAAGTGGCCACCGAATTCAAAGGTGTGTTTATACCTAGCAGTGCTATCGTGACGCGCGAAAATGAAAATGTTGTGTTTGTAGTAAAAGACTCACGGGTCGAAATACGGCAGATATCGATAGGTTTAAAACAGGGTAGTCAGAGAAATATCCGCTCCGGTGTTGAAGCAGGAGAATGGGTGGTGAGAAAGGTAACCCCGGAGCTCAGTGAGGCTCTGGTTGATGGCCGACAGGTGGTCGCTATTTAGGAGGTCTATTGTGACCGGGACGTTAATTGAGATTGAAACACTAGCTAAGGATTATTATAGAGGTAAGGTCGTGATTCCGGTCCTGAGTGATATTAGCTTGCAGATTGAGCAGGGAGATTTCCTGGCACTTATGGGCCCTTCCGGATCAGGAAAAACCACTTTACTTAATCTGATCGGAGGATTGGACACACCCACCTTGGGGAGTATATCTGTTGGCGGTGAGAGGATTGACAAGCTCGGCCAGGGGCAACTCGCCACCTGGCGATCCAGGAATGTAGGTTTTGTTTTCCAATTTTATAATCTGCTACCGGTACTTAGCGCGGAGAAAAATGTTGAGCTGCCACTGTTATTGACTAATTTATCCCGGAGAGAACGTAAAAAGCGAGCCTTGGCTGCTCTGGCTGTAGTTGGTTTGCAGGACCGGGCCAGCCATCGTCCAACAGAGTTATCAGGTGGTCAGGAACAAAGAGTGGCCATAGCCCGAGCTATTGTGTCCGATCCTGGATTGCTGGTTTGTGATGAGCCTACCGGTGACCTTGATCGGACTACAGCCGATGAAATCCTTGAGCTGTTACAGTTGCTAAATCGTGATTATGGCAAGACCATCGTCATGGTAACCCATGATCCCAAAGCGGCTGATCATGCAAACCACTGCCTTTATCTGGATAAAGGCAGTCTTACCGGTAGTCAGGCACTATGAAGTATCTCGGCCTTATCTGGGCTGCTCTATATCGAAAACCATTGCGGAGTTTACTCACTCTGGCCAGTATTTTTGTGGCCTTTTTGCTCTTTGGCATGCTGCAATCAGTCTCGGTTGCATTTTCACAAGGTATCGATTTTTCTGGGGTAGATCGTTTGATTGTTGCGCCCAAATATTCAATTATTGACCCCCTACCTGAAAAACATGTTTTCGCAGTACAAGCTGTTAGCGGAGTTGAGCGGGTAGCCCATCGCTCCTGGTTTGGCGGCGTTTACCAGGATAGTAGCCAGTTCTTCCCTCGTTGGCCGGTGCCAGTGGAAAGTTTTCTTGCTATCTACCCAGAATATCTATTGTCGGACACGGAAAAGCAGGCGTTCATTAATACCAGGACAGGAGCTGTTCTTGGCAGGCCGCTTGCTGAAGCGTATAACCTGAAGCTGGGCGACAAGATACCTCTGATCGCTGATATCTGGCCCAACAAGGATAATGTGGGCTGGGAGTTCGACCTGGTTGGAATCTATGACGTTGCAGATAGTTCGGTTGATTCTGAACAGATGTTTATTAATTTCGAATTCTTTGACGAGTACCGTCAGTGGGGTCAGGGTACAGTAGGGACGATTGTAGTTAAGATTAATGACCCGGATCAGAGTGCAGCCATTGCAGCTGAAATCGACAGGTTATTTGCCAACAGTCCAGCCGAAACCAAAACTACCACAGAGAAGGCCTATAATCAGATGTTCGCAAAACAGGTTGGTGATATTGGCCTGATCATGACCGGAATTCTATCGGCCGTGTTCTTTACCATTTTGCTGCTGACGGGTAATACTATGGCACAGGCTATTCGCGAGCGAATTCCTGAACTGGCAATCTTGAAGACTATCGGTTTTAGTAATATGAGTGTGCTGATGATTGTCCTGTCAGAATCACTGCTGATAGTCCTGGTGGGTAGTTTGCCTGGGCTTTTACTGGCTGGCTTTTTACTGGAGGGTTTGCGGGAATCGGTTTCACTCTTTAATGGTGTTGAGCTATCCGGGTTAATACTGGCACAGGGACTGGGCCTGGCCTGTCTGATGGCCTTTGTAGTAGGCCTACCGCCAGCGTTGCGTGCCATGCGCTTGAATATAGTAGATGCACTGGGGGATCACCTTTGAATACGCTGAATCAGGTGGTGGCCATAACTTTGATGAATCTGAGGAATTTGCCGGGGAGAAAGGGTTCGTCCCTGGTGATTGTAGTGGGTATTGCGGGTGTTGTTACCGTGTTGATTGCAATTCTTTCCATGGCTCAAGGATTTGAGGCGACGCTGCGTGGCGCAGGCAGGTCTGATCGAGCGATTGTTATGAGAGCAGGTTCAGACTCAGAGATGGGCAGCAGTGTCGTAATCGAAGCCGCAAGGCTTATAGAGACCCTGCCCGGGCTTGCTCGCATTGAAGGTAATGCGCTGGCAGCCGGGGAAACCTATGTAATAGCAGATATCAGGAAGCGCGCCAATAATTCTGATGCGAATATGCCTATGCGAGGTGTTGAACCCATGTCTTTCAGAGTCAGAGATGAAGTGAAAATAGTTGCAGGAAGAAATTTTGAATTCGGCAAGTTCGAACTGATCGCAGGTGTTAAGGCAGCAAATCAGTTTCAGGGTATTGATCTTGACTCGCAACTGGAAATAAGAGGTGCTAAATGGCAGGTTGTTGGCTTGTTTGAAAGTGGTGGTTCCATTCATGAATCTGAAGTCTGGGTTGACCATGCGGTACTGGCTGCGGAGCTCAATCGGGGCTGGGGGTACAGTTCCATGATCGTAAGGCTCGAATCACCGCTGGATCTAGAGGTGTTTGGCAAAGCAATGGCGGATGATCCTCAACTTGAAACAAAAGCGGTGACAGAGTCGTCCTATTACAGTGAGCAGTCTACCGGCGTTACTGCGCTGATAACTAATTTTGGATACAGTGTGGCTTTGATTATGGCGATAGGCGCTATCTTCGGCGCACTTAATACCATGTATTCAGCTGTTTCTACTCGCTCAGTAGAAATTGCGACCTTGCGAGCATTGGGATTTAGTCCCATACCCGTTGTCATGTCGGTACTGGTGGAATCGACTATACTGGCGTTAATAGGCGGCTTGCTGGGCAGCGGCCTGGCGTATGTTTTTTTTAATGGCTACACCGCTTCGACGATGGGATCGACCTTTTCACAGGTGTCATTTGACTTTGCGGTGACGGCTGAACTCATCTTGCAGGGTATTGGCTGGTCCTGTGTGTTGGGATTAGTGGGCGGGCTATTCCCTTCTATTACTGCCGCAAGGCTGCCTATCACTGTGGCCCTCAGGGGTATGTAAGCACTGCCTGGTTAAATAACTTTGAGCAACCCGGGCAAGTGCATGGCTCAGACTAGGCGATAAGGCCTTAGCTGCAAAGTGACAACTGGACTTGTTCAGAGTTTGATCGTTATTGTTTTAGTTGGGTTTTATTGGTGAATTCCGTATGCTTATGCCTTCTCTGTGGGGGATGACAAATGTCTGGGTGCGCCTGCGAAAACGATTCTGATTTCTCAGCGATCGAAGGCAAACAGAAAAAAGTACTGGTCAGCGTGATGCTGATTAACCTGGGTACTTTCTGCATGATGGTGCTGGCGTCTTATCAATCGCAATCCTCTGCTTTGTTATCAGGTACTCTTGATAATTTGGGTGATGCGCTAGCCTACGCTGTCAGCTTTGCAGTGGTCGGCGCGGGTTTGTTGATAAAAGCGCGCGCTGCCCTGTTTAAAGGCGTGCTTATCAGCCTGGCTGCGGGACTGGTGGCAGTGCAGATTCTTTATCGATGTTTCAATCTGGAGGTACCCATTTCAGAAACCATGGGGATAGCGGCCTGTCTGAACCTGCTAGCTAATATATATTGCCTGTTTTTATTGACTCCATTCCGGAATGATGACTTAAATATGGCGTCAGTATGGGAGTGCTCCAGAAACGATGTCTTTGAAGGGCTGGCTGTCATTGTGACCGCACTAGCCGTTTGGATGAGTCAGTCTGGGTTACCCGATATTGTGGTGGCTTTTTTTCTACTGGTATTGTTTGCCCGGTCTGCAGCTCGAATTTGTAGTGCTGCCCTGATACAGATCTCAGAAGTAAGCTCCCCAGTCCAGAGTCACTAGGAAGTAGGCGTTAGATTCATCAGGCCGACCCAGACCGTTACAGCTCGGGCTATTAGTTCCTGGTTACTGTTAAAGATAGCTGAACCCGAGAAATGTTTCTTGCCTTCTATCTTTATTGGCCATGCTGTGATGATTAACTCGTCTCCAGCCTTTGGCAGGGTGTACAACTGAGCTGTCATTCGACCCAGCATTCCTGTTTTGATGCCTCTGGCCAGGAAAGCAAACTGGCCAGGACAGTCCATTGCCGCCCATAGGAATTCTCGTGGCAAAAAGCCGCCGTCATCGGCCCAGGCAGGCTTAGTCGGCCATAATGCCGCTACCTGATCATCGACTGGTGCCGCGAAAACACCCAGCCCCGTGGTTCGGTCAGCGCCGCAGCAGAAGCAACCCGGATGAAACCCTGTTCCGCTGGGGAAGCGCGGGTTTAAGTTCTTAAGCAGAGAATAGGAAGTCGGGGCCGCTCGTTTTATCAGGGATCTGCTGGGTGGCTTCATGACGCTCATTGCTAAATGTGCCGGTTTTATAGCCGCAATAATAGTGCTGTCCTGATGGACAACGGCAGAACCTGGTGGATTGACGTTGGTACGCATCGGCTGATCCAGTGGCGTGGGCGATCTTAGGGTAACTTCTACGCCAGCGTTGTGCTCAGGATTTATTAAATTTGCGAACACGCCACTAACCAGACCGCCGTTACCGGATTGTGGAGGACCACGAAACCGTTTGGCGATGATGATCTGGTTTTCTTTGCTGGTCATGTTAAATAGTCGCTATACTGAGGAATTGATGGTGACAGGGCAGAGTGATGTCGGAAATTACTGTATCAGATATATTGATTTACCCTATCAAAGGCGCTCAGGGAGTATCCGTAAAATCGGCAGAGTTTACCACAGAGGGACTTGTCGGAGACCGTGTGTTTACGATAACCCGCGATGGTAAGAGAATGGCTCAGAGGAAGATTCCGGCAATAAAGTACTTGCGTGTGACCAGGTGCAAACAAGGGCTGGAATTAAATTATCCGGGCGAGAAGGCTTTTCTGTTGGCGGTTGACTCGAGTAGTCCGGGTGAACCGTTGATGTCTATAACGCGGACCATCGCAACGCTTGATATGGGTGATGCGGTGGCGAGTTGGTTAAGTCGCTGCTTACAGGCGACTGTGCGCTTGGTAAAAGCCCAGGGACCAGAACCATTACCTATTTCGTTAGCAGAATTTAAGCTTATCGACGGACTAAAACAATCCAAGTTTGTGGATATTGCGCCTGTGCTTCTAACCAATGAGGCATCCTTGCTTGATCTGAACACCCGTCTGTCTGAACCTGTTTTAATGAACCGGTTTAGGCCGAATCTGGTGGTAAGTGGCCTGCAACCCTATCAGGAAGATCAGATTCGACACTTGGTTTTGCCAACCCTGCGTCTGGAGGCAATGGTGGCCTGTGAACGTTGTAAGGTCACGACTTTCTCTCAGGAAACTGACGTTGCCAGTAAGGAACCATTGCGGACTTTAAGTCGTTACCGGCGCCGTGAAAATGATTATGCAGGCGGTGTCATGTTTGGCACTTATCTTGCGGGTTCTGGAAATGGCGCTATCTCGGTGGGAGACCAGGTTATTCTGGCCGACTCAGTTGAGGACTCGCTAGAATGATCGCGGTAGGTCCAGGACGTGTTCGCCTATGAAACTAAGGATTAAGTTGGTCGATATTGGCGCAATCTGATACAGCCTGGTTTCTCTAAATTTTCGTTCGATATGGTATTCCTTGGCAAAGGCAAAACCACCGTGAGTTTGCATGCAGACATCACCGGCATGCCAGGATGCTTCCGATGCCAGCATCTTTGACATATTGGCCTCTGCGCCGCAAGGTTCAGCTGCGTCGAACATGTTTGCCGCTTTTTCAACCATGAGCCAGGCGGCTTCAACTTCTGCATAACAGCGCGCGATGGGGAACTGAACCCCTTGATTCTGCCCGATGGGCCGGCCGAAAACTGATCGGTCACGGGCGTAGGCTGTTGCTTTATCAATAAAGTATCGGCCGTCACCGACACACTCTGCACCGATCAGAATTCTCTCGGCGTTCATCCCGTCCAGAATTACTTTAAAGCCCTTGCCTTCTTCTCCCAGCAGACTTTCTTTGGGGAGGACGAGGTCATCAAAAAACAGTTCGCAGGAATGGTGATTAATCATAGATTCAATGGGTCGGATTTCCAGGCCCTTGCCTACCGCTTCACCAACGTCAACAATAAATGCAGAAAGGCCATCGGTTTTTTTTGTGACCTCATTTTTAGCGGTTGTTCTGGCCAGCAACACCATCAGGTCTGAATGCTCGATTCGACTGATCCAAACCTTCTGGCCATTAATAATATAATTGTCACCATCCCGCCGAGCGACCGTCTTCAGGCTGGTAGTATCCGTTCCGGTTGTGGGTTCTGTGACCGCAAAGCTCTGCAACCTCAGCTCTCCTGCGGCGATCTTGGGAAGGTAAGCTTTTTTCTGGGCATCACTACCATGTCGCAGGACAGACCCCATGACATACATTTGCGCATGACAGGCACCTGCATGGGCGCCTGACCTGCATACTTCCTCCATAATAATCGATGCTTCATAGACGCCTAATCCAGCGCCGCCGTATTCTTCGGGAATCAGCACGGTCAGAAAGCCTGATGTGGTGAGTTCGCTGACGAACTCTGTGGGGAAACCCCTTTCCCGATCCAGTTGGAGCCAGTAATCCTCGCCATACTTGGCACATAGCTGCCTGACGGATTGTCTTATTTCGAGGATGTCATTTGATTCAGGCATGTAATATCTCGTTAGCGGGAGTCGATTAAGATGATTGTTTTAGCGTTCAGCGTGATGCCAGCTTTGCTACCATAACACAATGATTACCTGCCTTTATCTGCATCAACCAGCGTCCTGATAATACGACTATACAAGCAGTTCACTATGATTGAATTTTTTTCTGCTGCAGCGACCTGATTCTCTCATTCAGGAGCGGGTGGGAGAGAAACAATCTGCTGAACCCGGCTGATTATTTTCCCGAAATACCAAAAGCGGTAAACTCACCCGACAGGGCTTCTTGATCTGAATTGCGGGTAAGACTTTTCAGAACCGAGATCATCTTGGCCTTGCCGGCAAGTGCAGCACCTGCCTCATCGGCACGAAATTCTCTGCGTCTCGAAAACCACATGGCGCTGATGCTGGCAATAACAGACCGGAAGATTTTCGCGACTCTTGAAGATAGGTAATAGCCCAGGCCGAGCCTTGATTGTTCCTATCTGTCTACACCACTAAAACGTATATAATGAATCATGGATATTCTTGAATACAACCGGCAGGCCTGGAACCGCGAATCATTAAATGATGGCGAGTGGTCTGTGCCTGTCTCTGAAGAAATTATCAGCGCAGCCAGAAACGGTGCCTGGCAGGTGATTCTTACGCCAATAAAGCCAGTACCCAAATCATGGTTTGGAAACCTTCACGGTAAAAAAATACTTTGCCTTGCTTCTGGTGGCGGGCAGCAAGCGCCTGTGCTTGCAGCGGCAGGTGCTAGCGTTGTTAGCTTTGATCTTTCCGATGTGCAGTTGGCAAAAGATCGCAAGCTTGCTGACCGTGACAAACTGGACATTACCTGTATACGTGGTGATATGGCCGACCTTTCGCAATTCGCTGTGGAAAGCTTTGACCTGATTTTTCACCCGGTTTCTAATGTATTTGTACCCGATGTTGAAATCGTATGGCAGCAATGTTATCGCGTACTAAAACCTAAAGGTGGCCTGCTGGCAGGTTTTATGAATCCAAGCTTGTTTCTTTTTGACCACGACGAAAGCGTGCGTACTGGTAAAACTGAGGTGAAGTACAAACTGCCTTATGCAGAACCCGATAGCCTTGACCAAGTTGGCCTTAAGGAACTGGAAGAAAGCGGCCGTGCCCTTGAGTTTAGTCACTCATTGCAAACACAAATTGGCGGCCAACTTAAAGCTGGTTTTGTTATTGTTGATTTATATGAAGACTTTTGGTCTGACGCAGTTCCTTTAAGTAAATTCAGTCCAACCAGTATTGCGACAAGGGCGAGCAAGCCTTGCGTCGAATCTGTTGAAATAAATTGTGATCGCTAGTTTAAACACGAAATCATATTATGGGGCGTCGCCTTTTGGGGAGAGCGGTGGCCTATCGAATGATTTCGCAGTTAGTAGAAGCTGGCGGGCGTAATAATTTTATTCTAGGTTATACGGACGTTAAATACATTTCCTCAGGGCCTGCCATAGTAATTGAGCTCGGTTCCAGGTCTGTTCTGGATAGCGGCTTGCTGGTTCCATTCAGGCAATTGCCCTAGGAAAGGCTCCGCATCACCTAGAAGGAGGTTATTGTGCCAATGCTGCCTCGGCGGTCTGCTTAGCCCATTGGTAGTCTGCTTTGCCGTTGGCAGCTCGTTGTACCAGATCGACAAAGATGATCTGTTTAGGCAATTTAAAACCAGCCAGTAACTCACGGCAGTGTTCTATCAGCGCTGTGTCACTAAGATCGTCATTGGTGCGAGAAACCACGGCAACTATTCTTTCACCGAAGCGTGGGTCGGGCATGCCCACGACAAGGCAATCTTCGGTATGGGCATGTCTCTTTACCACTTCTTCGACTTCCTCAGGGAAAACTTTCTCACCTGCAGTATTAATGCACATTGAGCCGCGACCGAGCAGGTTGATACGTCCATCAGCTTCAACTGTGGCATAGTCGCCTGGGAAAACCCATCGGTTACCAGCAATTTCCCGCACGGTTTCTAATGTTTTTTCCTGATCCTTGTAATAGCCGCGCATGGCGCTTTGGGTGGCGATCATACCCATGTCACCTGAGCCCGGTTGTACGACCTGATTGTCATCTGTAAATACCTGAACACCCGGGCTGAGTTCAAACTTGGCCGTTTTGGAAGAAGTTCCTCGAGTGGACACCGAACTGCCCATACCGCCTTCGCTTGATCCTATTGCATCAATGAGGGTCATCTCATGTTGAGCCAGAAGGCCATCCTTGACTTCCTGTGACCACATGACTCCTGAAGAGATAATCAGCCCCAGGCTACTTAGATTGTACGGTGTCTGCTTGAGGCTGGCCTCTTCTAGAGCATTGAGTAAAGGCCTTGCGAAGGCATCACCCACGATGGTCATGAATGTGGCGCCATGTCTTTGTACTTCACTCCACAGTAAGTGAGGGTCTAGTCCGAGTTTATCAACCGTAATAGCAGCGCCTCCGGCCAGATGCGAAATCATGGCTCCGATCCATATTCCAGTACCATGCATCAGTGGGCAGCAGATCATGCCTCTGGGAAGCATATTAAGATCTCTTGCCTGGCTTATGGCAGCTGGGAGGTCGTTAACGCTTTCAACTGGCTTAATACCCAGGGTCGCGCCAAAGGCAGCCAGGCCGGCACAGTGTTCGCCATTTGCGTACATTACCCCTTTAGGCATGCCGGTTGTTCCTCCGGTATAGAGCATGTATAGGTCGCTGGCCTTCCTTTCGATACGGGCCATGGGATCGGCTGATTTGATAACGGACTCATAATCAAGGGCGCCATTGATGAGGCTATTGTCAGTCTGATCTGCAACCTGAATGAAGCACTTAACCTGATCCAGTCTATCCTTGATGGCTTCTATTCTTTGAGCATAGGCTGACTGAAAGATAATTGCCTCAGCATCGGCATTGTTGAGAAGATAGATAAGCTCCTCTTCCTGATAGCGGTAATTGACGTTGATAGGGCAGGCTCGTAATTTCATAATGCCGTGATGAGCTTCCAGATACTCATTACTATTATGGAGGTAGATACCCACTTTGCTATCGGTGCCCAGGCCGTGCTGATGAAGAATATTAGCTATGCGAGCAGATTTATCGTCGTATTCAGTCCACGTGGATGTTTGATCACCTGATATTAATGCTGCCTGGTCTCCGATTGTGTCGGCTATTCTTTCGTAGGCGGTAGCGAAATGCCATTCCGTCATAGTGGGTTCCTCAACTCTTATGAATTAGTGCGTTAGTCAAAATCGTCTTCTGCTTGAATCTTGACCGTTGAATGGGTCGCTGGCAAAATTGCAATCCAAGCTTTTCGTCTTTTAATACTGACATGAAGTCGGTGTCTAGCCAAGTCAGTTGGACCGGTTAAATGAATTGACGATCTGGACTTCATTACCAGAGCGATATAGGGTGAAGATCAGCTAAACTGAGCCTGCCCTGAGTCCAACTGGTATGTCGAGTTGTGCTAATTACCAATAGCGCCTGGCATGAGGAAGGCGGGTGGAATGACCTCTGTTGTTTGCAGGCTTATTGTTTGCAAGCTTATTGTTTGCAAGCAAAGAGACCATTTGTCACTGTAGTGCTGGGACGACTAGTATAGGCCAGCAAGGATGCCAGGTAGGCCTGATTGAGTAAATGGAAAGATCTGTTTTGGGAGAATTAAATAGAGATGACTGGTAGACAGTTAATTATAGGTGGGGTTGCACTCGGCATAATAGCGATTGTTGTTATGTGGCAGCAGAAACTGTTTGATGGCCGAGAGGCATTACCAGATTTTGCCAGCTACAGCCAGGTTGGCGAGAAGAAGCAGGCTTTTTTCAATTATTTGCAACCCAGGGTGAACAAGGCAAATCAACAACTTCGATCCGAGCGGCTAAAATTAGTTGCGCTTAAACAAGCACTGCAAAGCGGAACTGGATCACCTGGTGATCTAAGTGAACAGCCCACAGCCTACCTAAGGCAATTAGCGTCTCGTTATCGTGTGCCGGATCGAGATGACCTGAATTCACTTGAACTACTGGATCAACTGCTGATCAGAGTGGATGAAATACCAGCCTCCCTGGTTCTGGCGCAAGCAGCCAATGAATCTGCCTGGGGTACCTCTTCTTTTGCAAGGAATCAGCTGAACCTGTTTGGCATCTGGTGTTACACCGAGAATTGTGGCGTGATACCGAAACATCGAGCCGAAGGGGCTACCCACCAGGTTGCAGCATTTGAATCGGTGCAGGCCTGCATTGAATACTATTTATTGAATCTCAATAGCCATCCTGCGTACCTTGAACTTCGCAAATTACGAGCTGGGTTAAGACAAAGGCAGGTAACGCTCAGTGGCGTGAAGTTAGCATCTGGATTGCTGAGGTATTCTGAAAGGGGGCAGCTGTATGTGGATGAATTGATCGAGATGATCAGGTTTAACCACTTGGACGGCCTGGATGAAGGCTGAAGTGTTCATCCGTGGCCTGTCTTTGGTTAGCCTTTATTGCAACAGCATCCTCTAATTAAGGGGCTGGTTGCCAAGCCGCTCTGCACAGCAAGCAAGGATTGAATTTCATCTGAGCTGATAGTAATGTGCGCTCGGTCAACATTTGTTCAGGAGTCGGCGAGAATGAGAGTTAAAGCTTTACAAGGCGTAGGCGCTGAGGTTGCTGAGATTGACCTGAACCAACTTTCTGGCCCAGAGCAAGTCGATATCAGGGCCGCTTTTGCTGAGTATGGACTACTGTTCTTCAGAGACCAGGATATTGATGAACAGGGCCACCTTCGTTTTTCCCGCTTGTGGGGTGATATCAATGTAAATCGATTTTTTGGTGCCCACCCTGATTACCCGGAAATCGCGGTGGTAGCCAAGGAACCCGAGCAGACGGGTAACATCGGCGGTGCCTGGCATACCGATCACTCCTACGATAAACACCCGGCATTGGGTTCTATCCTGGTGGCAAGACAATTGCCGCCATTGGGCGGGGATACCTGGTTTTCCAGTATGTATAAGGCCTACGAAGGTCTTTCGACAGGGTTGCAGGAATTTCTTGGCAGTCTGCGGGCAGTGCATTCGGCAAAACACGTTTTCGGTACGCAGCAGCCAAAGCGCGTTGATGAAACTGTTGAGGCACGTTTTCATAGTCAAGCGGCGGCGGATGCACTGGAAGACCCGGTCCATCCTGTGGTGATTACGCACCCCTTAAGTGGTCGTAAGGCGCTTTATGTTAACAGGGCATTTACACGACGATTTGAAGGTTGGACCGAGGCCGAATCAGCGCCTTTACTGGAAATGCTTTATGCCGCTGCAATCCAGGAAGCGTATATTACACACTTCCACTGGCTGCCTGGTTCAGTTGTTTTTTGGGATAATCGTGCGACCTGGCATTTTGCTCAGAATGATTATCAGGGGCATCGGCGAATTATGCATCGGACCACCATAGAAGGCGGGCCTTTACAAGGCTCAGGGCTTGTGTCCTAGACCCTTTACTTAAAACGGGATGCTGAATTTAGTTGTAAGCGCGATAAAATTTTACCTTCAGCGCGATTTCCCTTAGAGTTACGCCCTTCAGTTTGATCAGAGGGGCTGTGATGGCTAATTATTTCAATTCATTGACACTAAGAGAACAACTGGCTCAGCTGGGAGCCTGTGATTTTATGGATCCCAGTGAATTTTCGGAGGGCGTTGATTGCCTTAGAGGGAAACAGGTCGTTGTTATCGGTTGCGGTTCTCAGGGCCTTAATCAGGGGTTGAACCTTCGGGATAGTGGCTTAGATGTGGCTTATACATTGCGCGAGTCGGCAATCAAGGAACAGCGACAGTCCTACCTAAATGCCACTGAAAATGGCTTTACCGTTGGCACCTATAAGGAACTCATTCCGACAGCCGACCTGGTGTTGAATCTAACACCCGATAAGCAGCATGGCAGTGTGGTGGAAGAGGTGGTTCCTCTGATGAAACATAATGCCTGCCTGGCTTATTCTCATGGTTTTAATATTGTTGAGGAAGGTCAGCAGATTCGTGACGACCTGACCGTGATAATGGTTGCACCCAAATGCCCGGGTACAGAAGTGCGCGAAGAGTACAAGCGAGGCTTCGGCGTACCAACGCTGATCGCAGTGCATGCTGACAATGATCCGCGTGGCGAGGGACTGGCTATTGCTAAAGCCTACGCTGCTGGAACCGGTGGTCACAGGGCAGGCGTGCTGATGTCGTCATTTGTTGCTGAGGTCAAGTCTGACTTAATGGGTGAACAGACTATTCTGTGTGGCATGCTGCAGACAGGGTCATTACTTTGTTTTGATAAAATGGTGGAACAGGGGGTGGCGCCGGCTTATGCCGCCAAGCTGGTTCAATACGGTTGGGAAACCGTGACCGAGGCGCTGAAACATGGCGGTATTACTAATATGATGGATCGGTTGTCAAACCCGGCAAAACTTAAGGCATTCGCGCTGTCTGAGCAGATGAAGATTATCCTCAGGCCGCTCTACCTGAAACATATGGACGATATCATGACCGGCGATTTCAGTTCCGGAATGATGCAGGATTGGCACGATGATGATCATAAATTACTGTCCTGGAGGAAACAGACCGGGGAAACTGAGTTTGAAAATACGGTAGTGGCAGATGTGGAAATATCGGAACAGGAGTATTTCGACCATGGTATTTTGATGGTAGCCATGGTCAAAGCAGGAGTGGAACTGGCTTTTGAAACGATGACGGCGGCAGGGATCAAGGCTGAATCGGCGTATTATGAAAGCCTTCATGAGGTGCCCCTGATTGCCAATACCATCGCCAGGAAGAAACTGTTTGAAATGAATAACACCATCTCAGATACGGCCGAATATGGCTGCTATCTTTATAACCATGCTTGTCTGCCATTGTTAACTGAGTTCATGTCTGATGTTAACAGTGATTTGATTGGTCGCGGCCTCGGGCTGAACGATCTGGGGGTTGATAACCAGCAACTGATCGAGATTAATGCAGAGATTCGATCCCATCCGGTCGAGCAAATCGGGCGGACATTGCGGGGCTATATGACGGCTATGAAGCCTGTTGGGTAAATGCCAGGAATCAAGTCGGCTGGGTCTGGTAATGCCGTGGGTAAGACCCTGATTGCATTTGAGCGAGCCTGCATCGAGTTCAATGATCAGTTCCAACTGGTCGATATAAACTGGCAGATAAGTCAATCTGAGTCGTGGTTGCTGCTTGGCTCTAATGGTTCAGGTAAATCCGCTCTGGTTTCGGCGATGATCGGCGGGGGCGTTCTCATATCCGGTGAACGCTGCTGCTTTCAGGACAGGCCGGCGATTGTATCCCTGCTGGCCCAGGAAGAACTTATTGAGCGTGAGCGACTACGGGATGATAGTGACCTCACCGATGAGGTTTTCCAGGGCACGCCTCTCAGCCGGATACTATCTGAAGACGATCCCGATCCCGATCGATTAGAAAATCTCATACAGCTATTCGGTCTAGCGCCATTGCTCGCTACCGGATTCAGGAAGCTGTCCACGGGTGAAACCAGAAAGGCGCTGCTGGTTAAAGCACTTGCTTCAGATTCCGGTCTAATAATCCTGGACGAACCGTTCGAAGGATTGGATGCTTCGGCTAGAGCGCTGCTGATGGCGGAACTCGGCAGGGTCGCCTTGCATAAAGCGATTGTACTGGTGATGAATCGTATGCCTTCAGTGCCGGCATTTATCAGTCATTATGGTTATCTGGAAAACGGCCATTTGCTTTCCCAGGGTGCGCTCAATGAAGCTGACCTTGTCGACTTGCTGCAAAGATTGAATCATCTGCACATGGCAGATATCGATTTGCCTGTCGGTGCAGAACAGGAAGCATCGGCTGGGCTGGATCCTGCTTTACCGCTGGTGACCATGCGAAATGCAAAGGTTCAGTATGCGGGCAGGGTATTATTTGAGAAACTCGATTGGCAGATTGAGCAAGGTCAGCACTGGCAACTAACAGGCCCCAATGGCTCGGGCAAAACTTCTCTGTTGACCTTGATCACCGGTGATAACCCTCAGTGCTACCAGAATGACATCTTTGTATTCGGATATCGACGTGGTCATGGAGAGAGTATATGGGATGTCAAACGACACATAGGTTATGTGTCCAGCGCGCTGCAATGGGAATATAGGGTCAGCATCAGTGCTGAAAATGTGATTCTTTCAGGGTTTTTCGATAGCATTGGATTGTATGTGAAAGCATCCACTCAGCAGCGCGCAATAGCCCGTCAGTGGCTGGCGTTGCTGGGCCTGGAACAAAGATGGCAGGCACCTCTGAAGCAGTTCTCGTATGGCGACCAGAGGCTGCTGTTAATCGCAAGAGCAATGGTAAAACGACCTTCACTACTGATACTGGATGAGCCCTGTGTTGGTTTGGACAGTTTAAACAGGCAACTGGTCCTCAGTTTGATCGAAAGAATTTGCCAGAGTGGCTGCACCACTGTTTTGTATGTGAACCATCATGATCAGGATATTATCCCCAGTATTCAATTGACCCTGTCGTTAGGTGGTGAAAGCTCATGAATTGTCACTGTGGTTCTGGTTCAAGTTATCAAGCCTGTTGCGGCCGGTTTCTAAGCGGAGAGCAATGGCCCGAAACGGCTGAGGCTCTGATGCGGGCGAGATATTCAGCTTACGTTGAAGGCGAAGATGGTTTTCTGATCGATTCTTGGCATCCACTGTCATGCCCGTCGCAGTTTGAAAGCATTTTGAACCAGCAGTGGCTTGGCCTGAAGATACTGGCAGTCAACCAGGGTCGTCTTGGAGATGGTAGCGGTAGCGTAGAATTCGTGGCGACCTTTAAAGTTTCAGGCAAAGTCGAAACATTGCATGAGGTCAGTGAATTTGTACGAGAGCAGGGTCGATGGTGTTATCTCTCCGGTATACTAAAACAATAGCTACCCTCTTGTTACGACGACCGGTAAATCGCGGATACCATGAATGAAGTTTGAGCGAAGAAATACCGGTTCTGCTACGACCTCAATGTGTAATTTCTGTCTGAGTATTTCTTCCCAGAGGATAGTTAATTGCATTTCCGCGAGGCGGTTACCCAGGCAACGATGAATTCCGAATCCAAAGGAAAGGTGCTTTCTGGGATTAGCACGATCAATAATAAAACGATCGGCGGAATCGATCTCGGATTCATCTCGGTTCCCTGAGATGTACCACATTACCACCTTATCCAGTTTTTTGATGTGCTTGCCGCCAAGTTCGATATCTGTCATAGCGGTTCTGGCCATGTGCGCAACGGGTGACTGCCAGCGGATTACCTCGGGTACCAGCGAGCGAACCAGAGACGGGTTAAGTTTTAGTTTTTGATATTCATCCGGGTTATCATGCAGTGCTAATACGCCGCCGGTAATGGAGTTTCGAGTCGTGTCATTGCCACCAACAATGAGCAGTAACATGTTCCCCAGAAATTCGTTGGGGGTCATGTTTCGGGTGGCATCGTTATGGGCCAGAATGGAAATAAGGTCATCTCCCGGCGTCTTGCTGGCTTGTCGTTGCTGCCAGATTTCATTGAAATAGGTAAAGCATTTCCATAGCTCCTGGAAGCCTTCCTCGGGCGTCTCGAAAAAGTCAGGATTGCCGAGATTTTCAACGGTATCGGACCAGTGAATGAGTTTGTGCCGGTCTTCCTGGGGAACATCAAAAACAGATGCCAGCATCTGCCCGGTTAATTCCACAGAGACAGATCTGACCCAGTTGAAAGGTTCGTTTTCAGGTAAGTTGCTGATGATGGTTTTTGCCCTTTGTGATATCAGTTCCCTCATTTCTTGCAGTTTTCCGGGCGTAAACGAGGGTGATACCACACTTCTTTGAGCATCGTGCTTTGGCGGGTCCTGCATGATAAACATTGGCAGATAAAACGGAGAATCTTCAACAGGTTGTTCTGTGGGTTGCCCCCCCATGCGAATGCCGCCATTGTTTATGTCCGAGGAAAACACCTTGTGATTGGCATCTACTGCCATAATGTCCTGATAGCGGGTAATCGACCAGTAGGGCCCAAACATACTATCTTTGCTGAAATGAACAGGATCTTCGTTACGCAGTCGCTGAAAATAGGGAGCGAAACGGTTGTGCTCAAATAGAGCCGGGTGTGATGGATCGAGTTGTTCCAGCGGGATGTCATACGGATCTACTGAGACATCGATGGCCCATTTATCCTGGGCCTCGCGGTTAGTTAGTCGCGGCTCGGCTAGCGCCGGTGGTGAAGCCTCATCTGCCATAGTTATATCCTTGGATTGTTAGCAAGTCTTTGCAGTAAGCTGACCTGCCGGTGAGTGCCTGGGCCAGTCTTGCAGAGCATCATTTAGATCGATTATAGCAGCCTTACTTCCTTTAAAGCTTCCAGGATCAGCTTCAGTTCCTTGGTTAGCGGTGCCTTTGCTGAAGACCGCAGCTGCTCCAAACGCGCCTGCCTGCCTGAAAAATTTGCCGTTAGGCGCATTCGCTGAACACAAATACAGGGCGACGGGCCTGACCAGACGGGTAGCCTGTTGCGGATCGGGTGAATCAAGGTCTTCGTTTATTCTCGTTACAGGGTTAGCGGGTCAAGTCGCAGCCCAAGGAGTCAGGGTATTGCCTTCTACATTGTGGGGTGCTCCCGCAACGGCTAACAAAGTCATTAAGCACGCCTTATCCATTTCAACTGTGCGTTAGTTCGCCTGGCTAAAATGGCCCGAACAGGAACGGCTGAAAACGATCGTGCCATTTTAGAAGCGTTATTAACTGTTGACGTTCAGGCGATGACAGCCGTATCTGAACTGATCCGTCGTGCCTCAAGCCGCGCAGAGACGCTGTTTCAAACGATTTAGAGTTGTACCTGCGAATTTAACTTCCCGTTATCGTCAGCGCCGCGAGCCCATTTTCTTCATTTTTGAAAGCAGCAGATCCCGATAGGCCTCGTAACGGGCATATTGCGCTTCTTCGGTGAAAACAGTCTGCATATTCTTATTCATTCGATTGCCGTGTTTGCGATAAACCCGCTTCAATTCTCTCTTCAGGTCAGGTTTCTGCCGTTTGATTAGACTCATCGATTGCCGCATCACGCCATCTATGAAAATCCCTACAGAAGAGCGGAATGCTGCGCTTTGTTCTGCTGTCATATCGATAGCAATGGCCGCCTTTATTACATCGGGGTCAGTCCATGGGCCGCCACCGAGCGGTTTTTCTGACGCTATGACTGAGCCAAATGAAAAAACTAAAGCGCCAATCGACACCAGCATAAATTGTTTTAGTCTAGCCATTTTTTCCTCGCTATAGTTGTAATGAATGTCTGCCTTTTAGTCGGTTAATAACGACCACGGGTGTTCTCATTATATCGACGGTACGCCTGTAGGCTAGTCCTGAGCCCACCTGCCATGTACCCATAAAGCATCGGGCAATCCCTGCAGCGAGGTCCATTACTCTATCAGGGTCTGCAGATCCTCCTGTGAACAGGTCATGGGTGCGAGGGGTATCATTCGACACCCTGTTAATACCATTCGGCTATCAGGTTTGCAGGCTTTGCTCTGGAGCGCCTGATTTTTTTACTGAAAAGTCCGATTTTACCAGATAGTGCAGTGGCGCTGGTTAAGAGAATCGGTAATGTTTGGTCATGTCCGCACGGGATGATTCCATATGGTCCAGATAACGGGTGATACCGCCGTTGTAATTACCATCCTGTCTTCGTTGGCTTTCTCCTTCGAAATTATAGTATCCGGGGGTACAGTCTTCGTTTCGAGTGGTCTTGCCTCGATGATCGATTACTTCCTGAACCCACCATTGCTCGGCCTCTTCATAAGGTTCAATCATGTCAAAACCATTTTCTCTAGTATGGGCAATGCAATCGGCAATATGGTCGCCCTGGGTTTGCAGCATATAGGTAAGATTAAACTGGAAGGAGGCCTGATAGCCGCCCATGATAAACAGGTTGGGATAATCTACGGAATGAATACCAAATAAAGTTCGTATACCGTTGCTATATTTATGCTCCAGGTCGAGACCGCCTTTACCTGTGATTTTGTTGTATATCCCTGTTTTCTGAACCTCAAAACCGGTCGCGAAAATCAATAGATCGAGCTTGAATTGCTGGTCTTTGAAGACGGGTCCCTGGGCAGTAATCTGAGTAATGCCCTCACCATGAGTGTCGACCAGATGTACGTTCTGGCGATTATAAGTTGCCAGGTATTCGTTATGAAAACAGGGTCGTTTGCACATAAACATGTACCAGGGTTTGAGTGCATCTGCTACCACTGGGTCGTCAACTTCTTTATCAATCCTGCGGTGAATTCGCATCATGTAGTCAATGTTGTTGTTTTCCTGATGCTGAATTTTTTCTGCTTGCGTATATTTCCTACGTTCGTGCAGTTGTTGTTCAGTTGGCTGAGAGCGGCGGATAGCTTTATTTCGTCGTTCAGTCTGCCAGCCTGGAAGTAAACTGTTTGCCCATGCCTGATCTGTCTGCCAGTCGTCTCTGATATCGATGGAAGAAGGCGTGCGCTGGAATATATAAAGTTCTTTCGATTGTTTGCCCAACGCAGGAACTGCCTGAACTGCTGTTGCGCCGGTGCCAATGATACCGACAACCTTATCATTCAGGTTGGCAAGATCTTGACCGGTATAGTCGTAGTCCCAGCGAGAGGTGTGGAACGAGTGGCCCTGATAGGATTCTATGCCCTCAATTCGGGCCAACTTCGGCTTGGAAAGTGTTCCGTTTGCGCAAATCACAAATTTTGCTTTCATGGTGTCGCCCTGGTCTGTTTTCAGACACCATGTTTTCTCGTCTTCAAGCCAGGTGGTGGAAATCACCGTTGTTTGAAAAACGGCTAAATCATAAAGGTTGTATTTTTTGGCTATTGCCTTGCAATGATTAAGGATTTCATCACCTCGGGAATAGTGATGCTTGGGAACATAATCAAGTTCATCTAGCAACGGCAGATAATCATAGGAAACGACATCGCAGGCGACCCCAGGGTATCGATTCCAGTACCAGGTGCCACCTACATCTGAGCCACGTTCGACAATTCGGACACTTTCAATACCGCGTTCCCGCAATCGAGCAGAAGTTAGCAGGGCAGAAAATCCGCCGCCAATGAAAAGAACTTCTACAGAGTCGTTGATCGGTGCTCGGTCACTAATTTTTGTGACATAGGGGTCCTCAGCATACTTTTCCAGATCCCCAGAAAGGTCGGAGGTAAATTGGGACGTGCCCTCTGGCCTTAATTTCAATCTAAGGTCGCGTTCATCTGCAAACTTCTGTTTGATTTCGTCGTAATACGCCTGTTCGTGCTTCATGATCTTGCCAATCCTGATATCCTCATGCAGACAATCTAGAGAGAGTGGGTCAGTAAATCAAGTGCAGCGTTTTCACAGAGGACCAGGATTGACTGGCTGTGCACCAGGATATTGCATGGCTGAGGGGTATGACTGGGCTCTTACAGGCGGGCCAAGTGGGTATTGACGTTACCTGGATCAGTTTCAACAACGCTGCTAAGTGAAGAGCGAAGAATGAACACCTACGAAATGCCAATAGGTAGGACTAATGCATCGTAGCGGGCAGTCAGTTTTGTCCTTAGATGCAGGTCTAGGGTTCGAGATTAATGCTGGGATTTTCCGTCAGCCAGGTTGCATGGGTGGGGTCAGAGGTCACTGTTGATTTCCTCAGAATGTAATTAACTGGGGTGTTTCCAGGCGTAGCTGGTCAATCTTACTTTTTTCAAAGATTAAGAAGGTACAGTCGGTAGTGCAGCGAATGGGGGCGGTATTCGATGCTAAAAAAGGTCGCCAGCCAAAATCAATCCCAGGCTTCAAATTCGGCCCGGTCAGGGACCAGTAGTGCTATGTTCATCAGGCGGAGCATTTGTTCTACAACATCACGCTCACCGACAAGGTTGAGTTTGTTTTTAGTAAGTAAGTCCACCTATCCCAAACATTAAGTAATAAAGGGGAAATTCAATGTGGTTAATTAATGAACCGTCTTTTTCCTTACTGTCGAGTAAAACCAGGGTATGAAATTCGGTAATACCGGATCGAAGAACCCCCTTAAGGATTCCTCGGGGCTACCCGAACAGAATGTTCTGGTTTGCACACTGCATCAGTCGGCAGCCAGATGCAGGTGTAGATAGTTTTTCTGCGATCATAATTTCATACTCTTATTAGGGTTGATTGTACTGATTAAGTGATTCTCAAAAAAGGGCAGGTAAAACGCAGCCAGAGAGTGGGTTAAGGGGTATGCATTTTCTTCTCAAATGCTCGAGCGCCGATCTGATCGCAATGGCAACTGGAGATGATAATCGTTGGCATGGATTCGACCTTATCCTGATAACCCCTTACAATTGGCGGCAGAAATTGAATTTTCGAGGGTAGTATGGCAGAACAGGTTCTATTGGCTTCAGCAGAAAGGCAGCTGTTTGTTGACACACTCAGGAGGTTCCTCGAAGCCGAGGTTTCTCCTTATTATGATGCGTGGGAAGAGGCCGGTATTTGGCCTCGAAGCCTATGGCATAAACTGGGCGAGAACGGCTTTTTGTGTGTAGACCAGGCGACTGAATATGGTGGCTTTGGTGTCTCGTTTGAACTCAGTTGCGCTATTGTAGATGAGGTGTCCAGAGCGGGTTTTGCCGCTCTGGCTAGTTCTATTTCGGTCCACTCCGATATTGTCGCGCCTTATATTCTCAATCTGGGAACGGAGAGCCAGAAGCAGACGTGGCTGCCTAAAATGGCTACAGGGGAAGTGATAGGTGCCATTGGTATGACTGAACCAGGTGCTGGCAGCGACCTGCAAAGCATAAAAATGACGGCATCAAAGGATGGTGATGGCTATCGAATTAATGGTCAGAAGACTTTCATCTCTAATGGTCAGCATTGCGATATGATCATTCTGGCAACCAAGACAGATGCGAATCTTGGCGCCAGAGGTATGACCCTGTTTATCGTCGACTGTAATAAGCCAGGGTTTAACAGAGGCCGAAACCTGGAGAAAATGGGGCTTCATAGCGGAGATACATCGGAGCTGTTTGTTGACGACGTTCTGGTTTCCGGAGAAGATATTTTAGGCGGCGAAGGCAAAGGGTTCAGCAATATGATGAATGAGTTGCCTCGTGAACGATTGATCTTGGGGGTCGGTTGTGTCGGCGCAGCCCAGGGTGCTTTTGACTTGGCTGTTGACTATGTGTCTCAGCGTCAGGTTTTTGGGCAGGCAATTGCTTCCTTCCAGAATACCCGCTATAAGTTAGCAGAGCTAAAAACCAGTATAGAGCTCAATCGGGCACTATCTGAAAAATATATCCAGCAGTTTATTAAAGGAGAACTGACTTCCGCCGAAGCATCAATGCTCAAGCTGGCTGCTAGCGAAATGCAAGGTGATGTGGTCGATCAATGTCTTCAGATGTTTGGGGGCTATGGTTATATGAAGGAATATCGTATTTCCAGAGCCTATGTGGATGCGCGTATTCAACGCATTTATGGGGGAACGTCGGAAATCATGAAGGAATTGATATCCAGAAGTATCGTCGATGTGCGATAGAGTTCCCTGCCTCTGAAAAGGGGTGTTCAATGACGCAGAATAACGATAACCGGAGCAAAGCCGAGACAGGTTAGTCGATCTGAAACAGGACCACTTGCCTCGGTATCTGAAATAAGTAAGGAAAATCACGTGAATGTAAATATTGGAAATTTGTTGACCCGCAGAGCGGCATTGAACCCAGAACGAGAAGCTTATGTTGATGGTAACTCGGGTGTCCGGTTGACCTTTCGAGAACTTAACCTCAGGTCAAATCAATTGGCTAATCAGTTGCTGCTAATGGGTATTAAGAAAGGCGAGCGGGTGGCGCTGGCGTTGATGAATAGTCCTGAATTTATCGAGTCCTATATAGCAATTGTCAAGATTGGCGGTGTAGTGGTGCCGTTAAACTGGCGTCTGGTAGCAGATGAACTGGAATTTATTATTAAGGATAGTGGTACCAGAACATTGATTTATGGTGAAGAATTCCTGGATGTGGTAACGGCGTTACATGGACGCGGAGACAGAACTGATGTCAGGGATTGGCTGCAGGTTGGCGATTCTAGGGGGCTAGCGGAATTCGCTCAGGATTACTCGATATTCAGAGAACAGGGTGTCACTGAGGAACCCAAGGAAAATGCCAGTGGCGATGATCTACTCTACATTATGTATACATCTGGTACGACCGGACTACCCAAAGGGGTAGTGCATAGCCATACCACCTCGTTCTGGGCCTTGCTGACGTTTGCTGCAAGTTGTGATTTGCGTGAGTCTGATCGCTATCTTGCCGCCCTGCCGCTGTTCCATGTGGGCTCACTAATACCGATCACATTGAACCTGTATCGTGGTGTTACCAGCATTGTCATGCGCGAATTTGACCCCCTGAATGCCTGGCAGCTAATCGCCGATGAAAAGGTAACCACGTCATTGCTGGTTCCTGCGATGCTGAATTTTATGATCCAGGTGCCTTTTCAGGAATTGAACTATGAATCTATCAGATGGATTCAAAGCGGTGCCTCTCCTTTGCCGGTTAGTCTGATTCAGGGTTATGCAGATCTCGGAATTGAAATCCACCAGATTTATGGCTTGACTGAGACCTGTGGTCCTGCCTGTGTAATCAGCGCTGAGCATGCCCTCAAAAAAGTGGGCTCAACCGGTAAAGCTTTCTTTCACAGTGACGTTCGAGTCGTAGATGAACAGGGAGAGGATTGTGTCCCGGATGCACAGGGTGAAGTCTGGGTTCGTGGCGGCCATGTCATGTTGCGCTATTGGAACCGGCCTGAGGCAACCTCAGAAACCATCACCCAGGACGGTTGGCTGCGGACAGGCGATATTGCTACAGTGGATGAGGAGGGCTTTGTTTATATCCAGGATCGAATCAAGGATATGATTATCTCCGGCGGGGAAAACGTTTATCCAGCTGAAATTGAAAATGTGGTTTTGACCCACCCCTTTGTATCCGAGGTTGCTGTGATTGGTCAGCCCAGTGAGCGCTGGGGCGAATCTCCACTGGCAGTGGTGGTTAAAGGCGACCAGGGTCTGAGCGAGGAAAACGTTTTGGCGCACTGTGATGGTAAACTGGCTCGTTTTAAGTTACCTAAGGCAGTCGTGTTTATTGATGAGCTTCCCCGTAATGCCAATGGTAAGGTCTTGAAGCGAATCCTGAGAGAGCAGTTTCCTGGACCAGCTGCAGTTTGAATGAATGAGAAGACAATATAATACAATACAGGGATTCACCTTTTACGGTTTTTGGTCAGGATTTCAGAAGCAGGCTATTCAGCATTTTTAGGCTCTGGCATTAAGCATATTAATGTCATCGTTGAAAAAAACATTAAATGTTATATTGCCGGACAGGAACGGTTTAATGGTTGATTCCTGGATAAGCAAGTGCGAACACGTTGATAGAAGAGCTTGTGCTTGATCATAGGAGTAAGAGTTGGTGAAAAAGGTAACCTGGAAACTGTGCTGCCTGTTGCTGATCGTTTTTTTTGGGGTGACTCCGGTTAAGGCATTGCTGGTTGATATTGCCGAAGGACAGACAATCACCTTACAAAGGCTAGAAGCCCAGATTAAAATTGATGGGTTCCTGGATGACGAAGCCTGGAAACACCTGCCATCTTACGACGAATTTGTTATTACTGACCCTGATACCCTGGGCCAGCCTAAGCACGCCACTCTGGTCAAGATGTTCTATGATGAATCCGGGCTTTATTTCGGTATTCAGCTAAATCAGCCCGTGGATACTTTACTGGCCAGGTTATCAGGCAGAGATGATCGGCAGATAAAGCGTGATCGGGTTGGTATAGTTCTGGATACATCTGGGGAAGGCCGATACGGCTATTGGTTTGGAATGGGTTTGGGTGACTCTCAGATGGATGGCACGCTGCTGCCTGAAAAACAGTTTTCCAGCGACTGGGACGGCGCGTGGCAGGGGGCAACACAGAAAACTCAGCATGGCTGGTCGGCTGAATTCCACATACCCTGGGGCATCGTGTCGATGCCAAAAGTTGATGGAGAACGTCGCCTAGGGATGTCACTGGAGCGAGCAGTTGCTTATTTGGATGAGCGTTGGAGCTGGCCTGGATTGCCTTATACGGTACCCAAATTCATCTCGGAATTGCAAAGTCTGGAAGTCAATGATGTGGCACCCAAGCAGCAATACAGTATTTTCCCGTTTGTTGCGATTACAGCTGATGGTATAGATGATGAAATGGATTATCGGTTTGGCTCTGATTTTTTCTGGAGGCCATTAACCAATCTTCAGTTGACAGCGACGATCTACCCAGATTTTGGGGCAGCAGAATCGGATGATGTGGTCATCAATTTATCTGCAACAGAAACTTTTTTCCCTGAAAAGCGATTGTTTTTTCTTGAAGGGCAACAGATCTTCACAGCTTCCCCCCGGGCAGATACGCGAGGCCAAGGTGTGGGCACTACAGGAGCACCCTATACGCTGGTCAATACACGTCGAATTGGTGGCAAACCTGTTGCGCCAGACGTTGAGCTGGGTAGTGCCATAAGAACGAAGGACCTCATTGAGCCGAATGAACTTCTTGGGGCAGTAAAGTTAACAGGGCAAAATGGCAATATTCGTTATGGCGTTTTAGCAGCATTTGAAGATGATCCCACGTTTTTAGTTTCAGCTGGAGTTGAAGATTACGTCGTCGGCGGTACTGGCAGCCAATACGGAATTGCCAGGCTATTGATCGAAGATGATCCAGGGGGCGCATACAAGGCCGTGGGCATACTTTCGACCGCAGTGCTGCATGATGATGGCGATGCGGTGGTGCACGGTGTGGATGGTCACTACATGACCAGCAATGGCAAACTAAAAGTAGATGGCCAGGTATTCAGCTCTGACAAGGATGGTGTTAAACGAGGTTATGGTGGATTTATCGATTTTGAGTACGCGTTCCGCCAGGGTCTTAATCAGCGTTTAGGTATTGAGTATTTTGATGAGCACATCGATGTTAATGATCTGGGTTATCTGGAAAGAAATGACAGCTTTCGAATAAGGACCGCGCATACTCGAACTTCATCAAATTTAAGTTGGGCTAGGTCCAACCAGTTTGATGTACGAGGCTTTGTACAGAAAAACAGTGCTGGTTTGTTTACCGGTGGCAGCATGCATGTGTCGAATCGCAGTGTATTGCATAACTTGAATCAGGTAGTACTGCGGATTAGCCAATTCTTCAAAAGTTTTGATGACCTTAATAGTTTTGGCAATGGCGCTTATCGAATAAAAGATCGAACTCATTTGAGTCTGGGTTGGGCATCAGATCGGTCTAAACCCTTCAGCTTCGGCGGCAGTGTGGGCTCTATGAGTGAGGAACTGGGCGGTAACAGCTACTCCTACAATGCTTATATGTCATGGCGCCCGGACGATCGGCTCGCTTTCGACCTGATGTTTCATGTTCTCGATAGAGATGGCTGGCTATTGCATCAGGATGGCAGGAATATGGCGACCTTTACCGCTGATCAAATCTTGCCTGGCATTTCGTTAGAGTATTTTATCAGTGCTAAACAGCAATTGAAGTTTGTGATTCAGGGGGTTGGTATAAAGGCCTGGGGAAAAGATCATTACCGGATACCGGAAGTGGCTGGTCATCTGCTGCCGGTTGAACAGACAAATGGATCTAATCACGATTTTTCGGTTTCTCAGGTCAGTTTGCAACTACGTTATCGATGGGAAATAGCACCGCTTTCTGATCTATTCCTGGTTTACACCCGGCAATCGAATATGGCAGGGTTGTTAGGTGAGCAGGATTATTCAGAGATTTTCCAACGTAGTTATCATAATCCGGTAACCGATGCACTTGTAATGAAATTACGCTATAGGTTTGGTTCTTAGTCTGGCCTTGATGGTTTCTGCCAGGCCGTTTTTTTCTTTGAACGGCAGGTTTCAGGGGCCTTTTTCTGACCTGATTTTTTCAATCAGGTGATCAACCACTTCAAGCATACGATTGGGCCCGACGTCGACCGTCATGCCTACTTTATATTTTCCGTGGACCACCAGAGTTGGTACAGATGATATCTTAAACCGTCTTGACAGTTGGTCTGCCAGACCTACTTGGCCACTGACAGCAGGTGAATTAAAGGTGCTGGTGTAAGTCTGGTGAGGTAAGTCATCGTCAGCAAAATAGTCGGCCAGGCTTTCAACACGATTGAAAATTTTACCCTTGTCGTGGATGGCGACAAACGATGACCTGTGTCGCTGCTCTGTTTGCTTGAGTTGTTCCAGGGTGTAGTAATGCTTGCCTAACAGTCGCCAGTTTTCGTTACCCACTAACGGTGATCTAATGAACCGGACCTGGTCTTTTCGATCTTTTACCCAGTCTGCCAGGGTGTCATCGAAGTTATAGCAATGGATGCAGCCGTATGAGAAAAACTCCATTACCTCAACTCTTTCACCTCTTATTCGTCGTGGACTTTCTACCACAGAGTAATGTTTGCCCTCTGTGAAAATACCCTGGGCTGATTCATCTGTGGTGCTCAAGACTAATAGATATACTAGGCTCCCCAGAGCCGCCAGACCGATGCTTAGTGCAGCAAGTTTCTGTTTGCGTAAGAACGAAGATCGTTTTGCCATAGTAATTGTCCTGAACCTGTCTTTTGATTATAGTCACAGTGGCATATGATTTGGCTATAGTTAGAGGAAGAATCAATGGAAGTATTAGCTAAGAACCAAGATATAATTGAACAATCTCTGGAACGGGCAGCCGAAGTCATGGATGATTTTTCAGGGGCTGTCTACAAGCGATACTTTGATCTGCAACCTGATGCAGAAGATCTCATGTCACATTTAGATGATATTGTAAGAGGTAAAATGGTTGCTGAAATTATCAGGTTACTCTTTGTTGAGGATTATCACCAAGAAGCAGACTACCTGCGATTTGAGACAAAGACCCACGCCGATTCGTATTTTGTAAAAGAGGATATGTACCCGGATCTCCTTACCGCTGTAGTTGCTTCAGTAAAAGAGGGTGCAGGAGATATCTGGGAAGCCAGCGTTGCCCAGGCCTGGCAGAAAAAACAAGAGGATCTACTGGCAGCGCTTCGATTTCATATAGTACCAGTTTAGCTAATTCAGCGCATTTCCTTGATCCATATGCATGGGTTAATGGCGTTGCTTGAAATTTAAATTCGTTCTAGTGTCAAGTGGGGTTCACTTGGTGCTACACATTAAGGAAAAATTATGACTAGAATGCCAGCACTTAGTTTGGCTGCAGTACCCGGAAGGCGTCTTGCAACGATAGCATTAGCGCAGGAAATAGAAAAAAGAGGTTTCTCGGGTATTTTTGGCCCCAGCCTTGGCGATTCCCTGGCGCTTTGCCAGGCCCTGGCCCATGCCACCAACGAGATTGAATTTGGTACCAGCATTATGCCAATTTATTTCAGGCAACTGGTCGATTTTGCGAGTACCGTGTCGTTTATACATGAGGTATCAGGCGGACGGTTCAAGTTCGGAATTGGTGTCAGCCATGCGCCAGCGCTAAAGCAGCGTGGCTTGGATGGGGGTAAGCCGTTATCGGATACCCGGGAATTTGTGGCCCAGTTGAAAGAGGTGCCCCGGGCGGGTGAGTTACCGCCTATTGTTCTGGCAACATTAAGAACGAAGATGATTGCTTTAGCGGAAGAAATAGCCGGAGGGATGGTATTCGCCAATGGTGTAAGGTCACATATGGCGCAGTCTCTTTCAGTCATATCAGAGTCAACACGCAGTAGTGATTTCTTTATAGGTGATATGATTCCTACTTGTATCAACGACGATATTGAAGCGGCCAAAGCGATCAATAGAAGAACCTTGACTTCCTATGCGATGCTGCCAAATTACCGCAATTACTGGAAAGAAGCCGGTTACGTTGACGAGATGAACGGAATAGAAAAAGCGTTGGAGGCTGGAGACCGCGACAAGATTCCCCACTTTCTGACCGATAGATGGCTGGCAGATACCACTTTGTTTGGTAGTGCAACCCAGGTTCGGGATGGCCTGGAAGCCTGGTTTGATGCCGGTATTAAGACGCCGATTCTGGTCCCTTCGTCAGCTAATGGGGGCCAGATGATCGCCTTTGAGGAATTATTTTCGATCTTTTAGCGCTGCACTATGGGCTGGGCTCCTTTTACGAATGATTTCTGTTCTTCTCCTTCGAGCATCGTCTTAGGGGGTGCAGGTACTTTAATGCCATTCTGACAGGCAGGACCTGTTTTCATCTGCCCCAGCCAGTTTTCCAGGTTTTCCAGACCATCGCGTGATACCCCGGATCAGCGGTATGTTCTGACCCAGCACCAGTTAGCGTGATCAGCAATCGAGTATTCCTCTACAAGCCATTGCCTGTCCTCCAGGCCTTGATCAAGCACCTCAAACAGGCGCCGGGTTTTATGCTAGTACCGGTCGATTGCAGGTTGTATTTTTCCGGGAAGTATCTGAAGAAAACGTTGGCCTGGCTCATCATGGGTCCAATCCCCGCCATTTGAAACATCAGCCATTGCATTACGCTATGTCTGGCTGGCCCAGAGCTGGGAAGCAGCCGCCCTGTCTTTTCGGTTAAATAAATCATGATTGCGCCAGATTCAAAGACTGTTAGATCATCATTTTCACTGTCCTTAATGACAGGAATTTTATCATTAGGGTTCATGGCCAGAAACTGCGGTGTTTTCTGATCATTAGCAGATAGGTTCGTGGGGAATACCTCGTAAGGGGTGTCAAGTTCTTCCAGCGTAACGACAACTTTGTGGCCATTGGGCGTAGCAGACGTGTAGAGTTCAATCATATCTGGCGCCAGTATATGAGAATTTTATGGTCAAGCCTAAAAATATAGGGTTATCCCTTGCTGTTGTTAAGCCTGCCCGGTGTGGTTGTAAAGTTCAGGCGTTCTTTTCAGGTTAAGGTTACCAGCGATAGTTTCAGTTCCAGGATTAATTGATTGCGTTGATCTCGCAGCCAGGGCCCATTGACATCGCGCTAGCTGATCGAGACACTAGCCAGACAACACGGGAAAGCATTGCTCGGCATTGAAAATGCTGTTCTTGTGTGGATCGCCACGAGGGTCTGTGTGGGTCGATGTTAGTTGGATATTGTGACATAGCCATATTTACCCGGAACTACAATTTATTAAAACTGTTTGAAGAGCATAAAAAGCAATGTCGGACAGCAATACATTCGAAAAAATCTATCCCAGGCCCTTAACGGGTGACGAGGTAAATCAAATGCCATCGGCATTGGTACCTTCGCGCTCATCCCTTAAAGGAAGGTATGTTGTACTCGAACCCCAAAATGCAGCCGTACACGCCAGTGATCTGTATCATGCATCGCATGACTCTGATGCAGGCTTACGTATCTGGGACTACATGGTCTACGGACCCTGGCCGGACGAGGACTCGTTTAAAGTCAATATGCGCCAGCAATCGGCTAGTTTTGAAACCATTTTTTATGCCATACGGGCATTGGATTCAGGTCGATATAGTGGTCAGGCCGGTTTTCTCGATATCAACCCGCTAATGGGTGTGATCGAAATTGGCCATATCTGGTTTGCGCCAACGCTGCAGCGAACTCGAGCGGCAACCGAGGCGCTTTACCTGATGATTAGTCATGCGATGGATGATCTTGATTATCGGCGTATACACTGGCGTTGCAATGCTCTAAATGAAAAATCACGGCATGCCGCCCGTCGCCTCGGATTTCGCTTCGAAGGTGTTTTTTACAATCATATGATTTTCAAAGGCAAGAGTCGGGATACCGCCTGGTACTCGATTCTTGATGATGAATGGCCAGAAGTACGTGGTAATTTTGAAACCTGGTTACACGCTGATAATTTTGATGCCAATGGTCTGGCAAAGACTTCCCTGACTGAATTGATGCAAGAACGTTCGTCCAGTCAGCGTGGTGGAGGTATTTAGGATCAGGACAGAAGCTGCACTTGCTGGTATTACAACCGATTGAATGAGAACACTCGTTTCAAGCGTCGCCCGGGCACTATTCTGGAGGGACTTGAAAGTGCATGCTTGGTAAAACCGGGCAGAAGTGGCCTAGCCGATCAATCCGGTAAACCAAGGACACGTTTAGCGATGATATTACGTTGCACCTCGTTGGAACCGCGAGCGATAGAGCGCCGCTTGACGCTGAAATAGTGGCGTGTTGCTGCGATTTCTGCTTCTGTAAAGCCTTCACCTTCCCAGCCGAGTCCCTGAAATCCGCGAAGCAAGGCCTTGATGTTGGCATCTTCCTTTTCCAATTCGGCTGTCACCAGTTCCATGATGGAGCTTTGTGGACCGGGTGTTTGACCGTCTACTGATTCAGCGACTATACGGCTCTGGGTCAGGCGGTAGGCCTTGTCGCGCATCTCATGAAGGATAATCTGGTTGGTAAGAGCGCTGTCGGCGCCGTAAGTCTTGATGAGTTGCAGAAAAGGATTTTTCAATGGGGCGGTTTTAACCGCTCCTCCCATCAGTATCCTTATACCCGAGCGTTCATGTTGTAACAGCCTCTTACCGATTGCCCAGCCACGGTTCTTTGGGCCAACAAGGTCGTCCTTTCGTGCGATGGCATTGTCGAAGAATGTTTCACAGAAAGGAGAGTCACCGCTGATTAAGCGAATAGGGCGTGTCGTTACACCGGGCTGGTCCATATCAAGCAGCAGCAGGCTGATGCCTTCATGCTTAGGCGCATTGGGGTCGGTCCTGGCCAGACAGAACATCCAGTCCGAACGATCAGCACCGGAGGTCCAGATTTTCTGACCATTGATAATAAAATTATCCTTATCTGCAACAGCACGGGTCTGCAGGCTGGCCAGATCTGAACCAGCGTTGGGTTCACTGTAACCCTGACACCAGCGTATTTCACCGCGAGCGATAGGTGGCAGGTGGCGTTGTTTTTGATCAGCTGTGCCGAATTCGTTGAGTGTGGGTCCGATCAGGCCGATGCCCATGCCTTGCAGAGGGGATCTCGCATTGATGCGGCGCATTTCTTCGAGCAGGATCAGGTATTCGTCTTTGCTGAGACCGGCACCCCCATACTGCTTCGGCCACATTGGTACTGTATAGCCTTTTCCTGCGCACAGATCGAGCCAGCGCTTTGCGTCCACATCCTTGACAGCTAACTTCTTGCCGCCAACCGGAACACCCCCGGGCCCCTTGATGCTTTGTGGGCAGTTTTGGTCCAGCCATGCTCTTGCCTTTGTGCGGAATTCCTCGAGTGCTGTCATTGTCAAAAGCCTCACTGATGGAGGTCGTAGCTTGCCGGGGGATGGTCACGCGAGTCAACCTGTTATGACACCAGGTGACGGCCTGAAGGTGTGGTGACATAACACCTTCCGGCCCCATTTAGAATCCGGAGAATAATTTTAGCTGGCAACGATCGATGGCCATTAACCTTTGCCCCACCTGGAGCCAGGCCAGCCAGCAGTGACCGGATATAGGGTGTTGTGAGGTACTACCAATGCCACTCCCGCGGATGACGGTGGGCATAGACATTTATCGAAAACAAGCGGTGATGAGAGCGTTTTCAGATTGGAGCAGGGTGATTGTAAAGGGCTATCGGAAAGGATTTTACTAACTTTCTTTGACTTGCCAGTTTCGGCTAATGGCCTAGAATGGATCCCAGGGTTGCGGGTTAGCTGTGACTATACAACGTAGGGGAAGGGTCCATGGGTGAGATCACCAGACGAGATTTTGTCAACGGAACGCTGCTAGCTGCTGGAACTTCTGTGCTGCCCTTTGCTGCGACCAGCCAATTTGCTATGGCCACCCTGGATTCATCCTACTACCCTCCTGCGCTCACAGGTCTCAGGGGGAGTCACCCCGGATCAAATGAATCCGCCCACGCCCGGGCCTGGAATCAACGCTCGAACTGGGGCGCCACCACCAGGTTGAGAGAAACCTACGATCTGGTTGTTGTTGGTGGAGGAATCAGCGGCTTATCAGCGGCTTATTTCTATCAGCAGAAGTATGGCAAAGACAAGCGGGTGCTAATCCTCGATAATCATGATGATTTTGGCGGGCATGCAAAGCGTAATGAACACGTGATTAATGGTCAGTTACGCTTAAGCTATGGCGGTTCACAGACACTGGTCGAACCCCTGCATGCGGATAAAGTAGTCCATAATCTGCTGAAAGATATTGGTGTCGATCTGAATCGCTTTAAAACAGCCTATGACACTGGTTTCTATGAAAGGAATAATCTGGGTGCGGTTACTTACTTTAATAAAGAAATATTTGGTCAGGATAAGGTCGTCAGGCACCCTTTTTGCAATTATCCAAATTACGTTGAGGGGTTATTGGGTGCAAAGATATCCAACGAGGAAGCTGCACAGCAGGCGCCGTTAAGCGATGCAGGCAGAAAACAGTTAGTTCGTGTGCTGAATGGCTCAGTGCAGGCCATAAAAGTGCCAAAAGAGAAATTAAAGAACTACATTGAGACTCACTCCTACTTTGATTACCTGAAGAATACCCTGGGTGTTGATGACCCCGGCGTGTTGAGAATGGCCCGACATTCAGGCCTGGACTGGGCAAGTTCGGGCGCAGATCTCATGAGTATTGGCGATGCTAAACGCAGTGGGGCGATGGGTTTTGTGAAGAAAGCGGTATACGATAAAGACAACCCCTACATTCATCATTTCCCCGATGGCAATGCCAGTATTGCACGTGCTTTGGTGAAAAAAATGATTCCTGATATAGGTACAGGCCATAGCGCTGAAGCGCTTGTATTATCAAAGTTTAATTATGCAGAACTGGATAAATCCAGCAACGCAGTGCGGGTGAGGTTAAACAGCACTGCAGTTGACGTTTACCATGGGGGTGAGCCGGAAAATTCGAGCGATGTTGTTGTCAATTACATCAATGACAACCGCTCGTACCAGGTAAAAGCCGCCGGTGTGGTGATGGCCTGTTACAACATGATTATTCCGCATATTGTTTCCGATCTTCCAGAAGATCAAGCTGCGGCGCTAAGGCTGCAGTCTAAGAGTCCATTGCAATACACTACAGTGGGTTTAAGAAATTGGAGGGCTATTAAGGAAATGGAAATTGGCATGGCCATGTCACCTGGTAATATGCATCAGGCAGTTTTGATGGACTTCCCGGTTAGCATGGGTGGCTATGAGTACACCAGGACCCCTGATGACCCTTGCGTCATTCAGATGATCAGCTGCCCCTATGGCGAAACTGTTGGCGCCCCCAGGCTTGAGCAGTTTCGTGAAGCTAGATTCAAAATGCTGGGTTTGAAATTCAAAGATTATGAGCTGGAGATCAGGGCTCACCTGCATGGTATGTTGCCGAGGGCATTGTTTGATTTTGACAGGGATGTTGCGAGTATTACCGTCAATCGATGGGCGCATGGCTACACTATTGCTGGACCTGGAGACTCAACAAGAATAGGGCGGCAGCCATTTGGCCGTATTACCGTAGCCAATACTGACTCAGCCGCGGGTTCTGATGCGATATACGCCATGATGATGGCCCACAGGGCAATCAAGGAATTGGGTTAAATTCGAGAGCACCACCGGGATGCTGGTGACTTACAATAGCCGCCGGGTAACGGACTTTTTATTGATAGTAGTGGGTGTGTTGAAGCAAACCAGAAACGGCTGGTGAAGCTCAGTGGCAAATAAACCAGGTTGATGCCTGCCTGCTCACCTTGTTTCGCTCACCTGTATACTGCTTGCCTGCCGAATGCAGTAGCCTGCAGTCTAGCGTTAGTAATTGAAGCTGCCTTTCAGGTTGAGTTTGCCAGAAATCGTTTCAGTTCCTGGATAAATTGATCAAACTGATCGTGATGAAGCCAGTGGCCAGCCTGATCAATATTAAGGGCCGTTAAATGCTTAAAATGACTCGCTGTTTCATCTTGTCCGATACGATGTTCAAAACCTTGCCTGGCATTCATGAGCAGAGCAGGACAATTTATTTGTTGCCAAAGCTCGATCATGTCATGGGTAGATAACCGGCTTGATGGCTGCGAATGAGTATAGTTATCAAACTTCCAACTGAAACTACCGTCTTCATTTTGATTGGTGCCGTGGGCGGTCAGGTGGTGCGCTCGTTGTTCAGATAAATGCGGGTTAGATGTCATCAGTCTTTGCAAAGCAGAGGCAAAGTCTGGATAGCGTTTCGGTATTCTACCGGCGAGACTACGAGTGTCTTGAGCCCACTGCCGCAGCGTAGCTGAAATGGAACCCGGCTGCGGTAAATTCTGCCAATAGATTCCGACACCTTCAATGGAAGTCAGACTTAAGGTTTTCTCTGGGAACAAACTGGCAAATATACTGGCCACCGTACCCCCCATGGAATGGCCAACAATATGGCAAGGGGACAAGCCTCGCTGATCCACTAATTGGGCAATGTCGAAAACATAATCCAGGAGGTTGTAGGCTGATCCCCGATTCCATTCGGAATCGCCATGGCCACGCAGGTCAGGTGTGACCACATGATAATCCGTCTTTAAGACTTCAGCCGTCCAATCCCAGTTGTGGCAGTGATCCTGAATACCGTGAACGAGTAGAACAGTTGGCTTAGCAGGATTGCCCCAATCCAGGTAATGCATCCGTAATCTCTGCGAGTAGTAGGTTTGTGATGCTGGCGCTGAATTGGCGTGAAACATGGCACTCTCGAATTTTCTTAAGGGGTAGTTGACTGATAACGCTTCGCTAGTGCCTGTATCCGTATAAAAAGGAAATCCCAGATAAGGAAATGACTTAGTGCAAGTGCAGTAAGCGCTGGATTCTATCCTTATCCTAGGTTAAGTAAAAGTGAACAATCTGGCATAAAACCCGGGCTGATGCTGAATTATCTGGTTGGACTCAGCTATCTGAGCAGGGTGGCATCGTAAATCAGGTGGTCTTTCACGGGTTAGCGCATGGAAGGCATTTCAGGGCTTTATTTTTAAAAAAGCATGACTAAAAATTATCTACCGTAATCCTCTGATTTTAGTCATCTTATTGAAAAATAGGTTGGGGTCAGTGGTCGAAATTCGAGCCCGAGAAGTCATTTTCACTTATTATGTGTGGATATTCAAAGGATTACTGTTAAGTTATGCACATCTGACCCCATATATTGAAAGAATCTGAATAAGTTCATAAATCAAATTTAGGAGTCTATATAAGTTATTGATTTTTAATAATTTATTATAAATTGGTTAAAATTTGATCAATAACATAATAGCAGGATTGTTGCAGGGTTTGGCGTGTATTAGAGAAGTTATCACCAGAGTTATCCACAGATTTTGTGGAAAACATTAATCTAATCTTTAAATGTACAAGTATAGGGCTATTACAAGTTGGTGATCACTAACATTTTTATTCATAAAGCGGTTCAGTTGGGCTTTTATACTGCCATATCGCAGTATAGTGATAACCGATCCAGAAGATGATAACGGATGAAATCATGCCCGGTATCAGGGCATTTAGTGAACCAAACTGGCCAATCACAAAACCGAGCACGAGAGAGCCAACCGGTGCTGCACTCATCAGGCCCAGAGTATAAACCGACATCAACCGGGAACGGTATTCAGGCAGGGCAATTTCTTGCACCATCAGCCGCGATGTGGTGTTTGTTACACCCATATTAAAGCCCCAGTAAGCAGCGGCGAACCAGAATACGCTGATATGAGGTTGGATCCAAATGAGCAGAAGTACAAAGATTCTACTGAGTTGCATGATTAAATAGAGTCTTCCTGGCCTGGCCAATGGCATAAATCGCAGCAGTCCAAAATTTGCAATCAGCGAACCAAAGTAGAAGATGACCGTGATGTTTGCCAAGAGCAGGGCATCACCCTGGTATACCCGACTGATGATAAAAGGAATGGCGACCAGCCAGGCACCTGCATTAAAGAAACTGGAAAAAAAGTTGAGAGCGACCAGGTCTCTGGCCAATTTGAAGCGCCAGGTATAGAGTAGACCATTTTTGATGGTAGACAGCATAGACGCTGTAGGCGCCTCATCCAGATGCTGGGTCGTCTCGGCTTTGCTGCTTTGTTTGACAACGGGGTATTTGGGTAAGCCCAGGAGAGCAATGGCACCAATGACAAAAAAGACTGCCTGGAAGATTAGAATATTGAATAAACCCACGCTTTCTATCTCTCCTGCAACCCGGGTACCGATCATAGTTGCTACCGATCCTATTCCAGTAGAAAGACCGATAGCATATTGAAGCCTGGACTTTGCGACCCTATTCAATATGGTATTTCGGGCCGGGTTAGACGCGCTGTTGAGAAGATTAGCGCTTAGCGCAAATACGATGACGCTGGCTAATCCTAACTGGCCATAAGAGATGATGACGACAAGGCATAGTGGTGGAATGGCGCTGAGCAGATGCGTCTGGATCAGGAGTTGTCTGCCGTCTACCCGATCGCCGATGAAGCCACCCCATAGCATGAATACTAATCCGGGAATACCGATCAATAACTGTACCAGGCCGACAGTTTCGGGGGATTGCTCGAGTACACCCACAAGAATCCAGATAACCAGCAGTTGTTGGATGCTGAAGCTACCCATCCACAGGGCATTGCTGAGATTGTACCAGGTCAGGTGGTAATTGCCGGCTGCGTCAGAGTTTGTTGCTGAAGAAGTCACTTAAGCATGATAACTTATTTGCCTGCCGTAGGGGTTAATCTGAAAGATTGTTATTTTGTTTTCCGTTTATTCAAGAAACAGCCATAATGCCGTACCTGTTAACAGGCCTTCCGGAGAGTTGAACTTGCCTTCTTTTGTTGTCCGTTGTCATAGTGCCCCTGTTGAGCCCAAGCGGTTTTTGGCATCTATTGGCAGCCCAGGGCATGTTGAATTTATTGCCGGGATTATTACTAACGCTTTGTTTATTTCTAAAGGTCATCGCCGCGATACTCGTTTGTACTTGGTGATGGAAGATAGTAAGGATTATTCACGGACCTTACTGATCGATGGATCAAGGATAGGAAATTTAGGCGGGTTGCATGAATATGCTCTGCTTTCAGCCTGTGCAGTGGCATTAGAGGAGGCGAGTCAGCTCCATAAGGGCCAGATGATTACTGCGGCAAATGGTATTGAAGTTGAAGCCATTAGCTTTGAGTGGTTGGTAAAAAGGCTGGCTGCTGAGGGCAGCTGTTATTTGTTGGATCACAAGGGTGAGCCGGCCTCTGGCACTGAGCTCTGTGCTGATAGTGTATTTATTCTTTCAGATCATGTCCCTATGCCAAGGAAATCCTTCAATTCGATGAAAAGGCAGGGTGTCAAAACGGTTTCACTCGGTGCAACACTTTTGTTTGCGTCCCAGTGCATTACCTTGCTCCACCAATTGGTAGAATCACCGGATTAGGGGCTTTGCCTGATGCCGTAGCGGTACGGATGTTGTCAGACTGCTGCTCGACTTCAAGGCTGTTCGGGTTTATCCCGATTGTTCGATGGTTGCGTTGAGTTGTGAATTCGAAAGCATGTGTTTTTTACTCCAGTAGCAAAGTTGGTTTAGTATGGTTGCAGCAGCGGGTCGGCTGCCCGTTTTAGATTGGATAGGGATTTCTCGGTGATTCGTGAATGTTCGGTGGTCTGGTTGTTAATGCGGGATTTTTCGCCAAACTATGCACCATAAGCCCAATAAGTTTGATCCTTGGGCTTACAGGAAAGTAGGGATATGACTGACCGGCGATTGTCCCCTAAGTTGTTCCCGGGGGATACTTAGGGAATAATGCAGCGCCTTGCGTGGATCTCGTCTGCAGGGCAAGGATCAGATAAACGAGTTAACTTTTTTTATTTAATTACAGGAAAGTGAGGATATGACCGATAAGATTCGATCCATTGCCATTTTAGGTGGTACTGGAGATTTAGGTGGAGGGCTTGCCAGACAGTGGTCGCGAGCAGGGTTCCAAATACACATTGGTTCACGTACCCTGGATAAAGGTCTGGCGGCGGCCAATAAGCTGGTCACTGAATTTCCAGATCTTAATGTTACCGGTCACGATAATGTTAGTGCTGCACAACTCGCTGACCTAGTGGTCCTGACGGTGCCCTTTGCACACCAGCTCAGCACCCTTGATTCAGTCAGCCAGGCACTTGATGGCAAGGTTCTGATTGATGTCACCGTTCCTTTGGTACCTCCCAAAGTGGGTACGGTACAGTTACCGGAAGCCGGGTCTGCAGCCGAGCAGGCCCAGCAGCATTTAGGCGATAATGTCAGCGTCGTGTCTGCCTTCCAGAATGTAGGCGCTATGCACCTGCAGGAAGATCATGCAATTGCCTGTGATGTGCTGGTAACCGGTAATAAGCGGGCTGCTCGCCAGACAGTAATTGATCTGGTGCAAGCCCTTGGGCTCAAAGGCTGGCATGCAGGACCTCTGGCAAATGCGGCAGCAGCAGAAGCGATGACATCCGTGCTGATTTCCATTAATCGACACCATAAGATAGATGGGGCGGGTATTGTCATAACAGGTGAGCCGGTTACAACATGAATCTAACTTTATTTGGCGTCCCGAATATACCCATGGTTGAGCCGGGAGATAATCTGCTGGACCTGATTGATGCAGGTTTGTCGAGTATCAACGAATCATTGCAGGTCGATGATGTGATTCTGTTAGCGCAGAAAATTGTTTCCAAGGCCGAGGACCGGTATGTCGACCTAAACACAGTTTCACCCTCAGCTGACGCCCGTTCGCTGGCCCTGGAAGTAGACAAGGATCCAAGAAAGGTCCAGGTCATCTTGAATGAATCTAATGAGGTTGTTCGAAAACGACCGGGGGTTCTTATCGTTGAGCAGAATCTGGGCTTCGTTCAGGCTAATGCAGGAATAGACCAGTCTAATATCAATGTAGAGGGCGTGGATGGTGATGACCTGCTACTGTTATTGCCAATCGATCCAGATGCCAGTGCGGCTCGTCTACGCAGGGCTGTTAGCGCTAAATACGGTATTGACGTCGGCGTGATCATTAACGATTCGGTCGGTCGAGCCTGGCGCATGGGTACTGTTGGTCTGGCTATCGGCGTTTCTGGTTTTACCGCGCTGGAGGACTATATCGGGGGTACCGATTTATATGGCAGAGAATTGCTGGTTACCCAGGTTGCCGCAGCGGATGAGCTAGCGGCAGCGGCCTCTTTGATAATGGGGCAGACGACTGAAAAAACGCCAGTAGTCATCGCCCGGGGTTATTGCCCAGTCGAGCCAGAGGATGCTGAACTGCAGGGTGTACAACCACTTCTGAGGCCAAAACAGCTGGATATGTTCAGGTAGGGGATGCCATGATTGCCGCAACAAAAAGTTGCTTAGCCATTTCAGGTGGTGTTGGCGGTGCCAAACTGGTGCTTGGACTTTCTTGTCAGTTGCAGGCAGACAAGCTTACTATAGTGGCTAATACAGGCGATGACTTTGATCATCTGGGTTTTACCATTTGTCCGGACCTGGATACTGTAATGTATACCCTGGCCGACCTTGCTGACCGTGAAAGTGGCTGGGGTCAGACAGGAGAAACCTGGCAATTCCTAAGCGCGCTGGAGCAGCTGGGGGGTGACACCTGGTTCCAGTTGGGTGATAAAGACCTGGCAACACATGTTGTTAGGTCGAGTGAGCTGAACAAAGGCAAATTACTGTCACAGGTTACCCATGATCTTTGCCAGTCGCTGAACATAAAACATAAGCTTGTGCCTATGACCGATGACCGGGTTGCGACGCTTATTCACTGTCAATCCGGTGAAGTGCTGGCCTTCCAGCATTATTTTGTTCGTGATCACTGTGAGCCTGCTATCAGCGGTTACTCGTTTTCTGGAATTGACAGTGCGAACCGGTGTCCCGGGTTTAGCCGTGCCCTGCAGGATCCCGATCTGGGCGCTATTATCATTTGTCCGTCTAATCCGTTCGTCAGTGTGGCGCCGGTACTGGATCTGGACGATACAGCTGAATTGATGACGGAACATGCTGCACCGGTTATTGCCGTGTCTCCGATAGTGGCAGGTGTTGCCCTGAAGGGACCTGCTGCGAAAATGATGGCAGAATTAAACATGCCCAGTTCTGCGTTGGGTGTGGCCGAGTATTATGCAGATCGGTATCCTGGGTTGCTTGATGGCTTTGTTTTAGATCTCGCAGATGCCAGTGAAGCGATAGCAGTACAGGCGCTGGGTATGGTGCCGTTGGTTGTCAAAACAGTGATGACATCCCTGCCAGATAGGCAACAACTGGCAAAGGATGTATTGAAATTCGCCAGTGAGCTTTGCCAAGCATGAGTACCGTGGCTGTCATTCCGATTAAGCAGCTGGCCGGTGCCAAGCAACGACTGGCCAGTGTGCTTGAGCCCGGTGAACGACAGACATTGTTCAAGAGCATGGTAAAAGATGTTCTTACCGCTGTCGAAGCTTGTTCTTATATTGATGAAATATGTGTCGTTACCGGAGATTCTGCAGTTGCTGAATTGTGCCAACCCTATGCAGTGACCATCCTTCCTGAACCTGAGGATGCGGGCTTAATAGCCGCTATGACGTATGCTGCAGAGTTACTGGCAGGGAGAGGTGTAGAGAACCTGGTTTTTCTACCGGGTGATTTGCCGCTGGTATCAACAGAAGAACTGGATATTGTTTTAGATGGTATTACGATCCGGGAAAAACCGGGGGTTTGTATTGTCCCGGCTGAAGACCTGGGAGGTTCTAACTGCGTGGTTTGTTCCCCGCCGGACTGTTTACCTTTTGGTTTTGGCAAAGATAGTTTTCGTCGACATTTACGCATGGCTCGAGATAATGAGATAGAGCCGGTCATATTGAAACTTCCTGGGATTGGGCTGGATATTGATACACCTGAGGACCTGTGGCGAATGTTAGATCGACTGGCTTTAACGGGCGTAGGGTCCCATACTTACCTTTGCTGCCAGGAATTGGCTGTTGAGGAAAGACTTAGAGCGTCCTTTTCGGGGGAGAAATGAAGGTGAAGAACCAAGAATTGTTAGATCAGGTCAGTCGTGGCAATGGATTATCTGATGAAGAAGCACTCATTTTGAGTGCGGCGACGGATAACCAGGCGCTGATGGCTGTGGCGGCTTCTTTGCGGGACCAGGCCCATCAGAATTCAATATCCTACTCCAGGAAAGTATTCATTCCTCTGACCCATCTTTGCCGGGATGTCTGTCACTATTGTACTTTTGCGAAGGTCCCGAGAAAACTTAAGGCACCCTATTTAACCCCGGATGAAGTTCTCAAGATAGCTCAAGACGGGGCCCGGGCCGGCTGTAAGGAAGCTTTGTTCACCCTTGGAGATAAACCTGAAGCGCGATATTCAGCAGCGCGTCAAGGTCTTAAGCAACTAGGGCAGGATTCAACCCTGTCTTACCTGAGGGATATGGCCGAGTTGGTATTTGATGAGACTGGATTGTTTCCTCATCTGAATCCTGGTTTGTTGACGCTTAGCGAATTCAAGGAACTGCGCAAGGTATCTATATCCATGGGGATCATGCTTGAGTCAGCATCAGATCGACTCACAGAAAAGGGTATGCCGCATTATGGTTCACCGGATAAGGTTCCGGCCAGACGGCTGGAAACCATTCGATTGGCGGGGGAAGCCAATGTCCCTTTTACCTCGGGCATCCTGATTGGAATAGGTGAAACAAGACGGGAAAGAATCACTTCTCTTTTGGCGTTGAGGTCCGCCAATGAACCTTTCGGTCATATACAGGAAATTATTATTCAAAATTTCCGGGCCAAGCCTGGGACGCTTATGGCTAATGCAGAAGAGCCGGATGTAGATGAATTGTTATGGACTATCGCCATGGCCAGGCTGATTTTTGGCCCACAGATGAATATACAAGCGCCCCCAAATTTAAGTCCTGGTGTGTTTAATCAGATTATTAATGCAGGTATTAATGATTGGGGGGGTGTATCGCCTGTGACACCCGATTTTGTAAATCCTGAAGCGCCATGGCCGCATCTAAAGAATCTTGCTGCTGAAACTGCCAGTGAAGGAAAAATACTATTAGAGCGTTTGGCTTTGTACCCTTCGCATGTGCAGGATCTTGATCGATGGGTGGATGCTGGCTTGGTGGCTCAGGTGCTGGGCGCAGTAGATGGCCAGGGTTTTGCAAGAGATGAAACCTGGGCAGCGGGTGAGACACCGCAGCCACCGAAGGTTGAATTGGCACGAGTGACCCAGATTCCTAGGATTGGCCCCGGATCAGACTTAAAACTGATTTTGGCAAAAGCCAGTGCAGGAGAAAAACTTCAGGAAACTGAAATTGTCAGGCTGCTTCAGGCACGCGGTGATGATTTTACGCATGTCTGTCAGGCGGCGGACCAGGTTCGCAGAAATCTCTGTGGTGATGAGGTGACCTATTGCGTTAATAGAAATATTAATTACACCAACGTGTGCTATTTCAAATGCCAGTTCTGTGCTTTTTCAAAAGGGAAGATGAGTGAAAACCTACGCGGTCGACCTTATGACCTGTCACCTGAAGAGCTGATGCGCCGAACCAGGGAAGCCTATGATCGAGGTGCATCGGAGGTTTGCCTTCAGGGTGGTATTCATCCGGAATATACTGGTCAGACCTATATCGATATCTGCCATTCTATAAAACAGGTCGTGCCGGACATGCATATTCATGCATTCTCACCCCTGGAGGTATGGCAGGGTGCTCAGACCCTGAATCTACCCATAGGTGACTTCCTGAAACAGCTAAAGGAAGCTGGTTTAGACACGCTTCCAGGGACGGCCGCCGAAATCCTTGATGATGAGGTTCGAGCAACCCTCTGCCCGGATAAAATCAATACCAGTCAGTGGCTGGAGGTCATGGAGGCGGCCCATGCTGAAGGTTTTAATACCACTGCCACTATTATGTATGGCCATATCGAAGGTTATCACCATGTTGCCAGGCACCTGCTGCGAGTGAGACAACTGCAGGAGCGGACACAAGGGTTCACCGAATTTGTCATCCTGCCATTTATTCATATGGAGGCACCACTGTATCTGAAAGGGCATGCAAGGAAAGGTCCTACCTTTAGGGAAGCGGTGCTGATTCATGCGGTGTCACGTCTGGCGCTGAATCCGGTATTTAAGAATATCCAGGCATCATGGACCAAATTAGGGCATCAAGGTGTCAAAGCCTGTCTGCAGGCGGGGGTGAATGACCTTGGCGGCACCTTGATGAATGAAACCATTACCCGGGCAGCGGGTGCCAGTCATGGTCAGGAGACGGCCCCGGAAGCAATGGAAGAATTGATAGTGGCGTCTGGTCGAACACCGAGGCAGCGCACGACCACTTACGGCGAAGTATCTGAATTGCAGAAGCAGAAATCCTTTGGGGCCACTACGCTGATAGAACCTGTCTATACCTCTGCAAAGCGCTATGAAAGAGGTAAAAGAACAAAAGTGGTTCTGGTCAGATCGAGCGTTGATACAACCGAGGTGATCAGCGGTGCTGATATAATATAAGAGCTCGAAGGTGTCGGCGCACTTGGTTTCGATCGCAGCAGTCCGCCGCTTCGAGTAGATTGTCGGTAGCAGTGTTAATCACGGCTGATGCAGCGTTGAATAGGATCTATAAGATAAATGAGGAGTAGACCAAATGGCGGTACCGCAGAGAACAGCGTTAACCCTGCCTGACCCGCGGGGTGTTGAGGCAACAATAGAAACCGCTAAGTGGGCTGAAGCGGAAGGATATGATGACCTTTGGTTTGCTGACAGTTCTGGCGTTGACGCCCTGACCACTGCAGCAGCAGTTGCATTAAATACGCAGCGCTGCCGTATTGGTACGGCCATTATTCCGGTCTTTTCAAGAACACCGGCAGTGCTGGCATCCACGGCCCACGTGCTGCATAAACTGTCCGAGGGAAGGTTCATACTGGGCTTGGGATCGTCGAGTCAGACCATGATGGAAAACTGGCATGGTTTACACTTTGAGAAACCGCTTACCCGTGTAAAAGAGACCGTGCAGTTAATACAGAGCATGTTGAGAGGTGAAAAATCAGACTTTAACGGGGTCACGGTAAAAAGCAGGGGTTATCGTCAGTTGCCTCTTGAAGATTCGGCTCAACCGGTCTATATGGCGGCCCTGAGGGGAAAAATGCTGGAAGCTGCAGCAGAATTCAGTGATGGTGTCATTTTGAACCTGTTCCCAAAAGATGCACTGCCAAAAATGATGCAGCATATTAAAGTGGGTGCGGAGCGAGTAGGAAAGCGGTTAGAAGACATCGAAATTGTGTGCCGGCATCAGGTTGTGGTGAGTGATGATGTGGCATCTTCGAGAGATATGATACGAGCTGGGTTCGCGCCCTATTATGCAACCCCTGTTTATAATGCGTTTCTGAGCTGGGCAGGTTACGAGGGGGTCGCGTCGACCATCAGGGAGGGCTGGGCTCAGAAAGATCGTGAAAAAACAACCGGGGCCCTGGATGATCAGCTAGTTGACGACATAGCGATTATCGGTAGTAAACAGGCGTGCCAGGACAGGATAAGGGAATATGCCGCAGGTGGTATAACCACGCATATTATATCCTGCGTCTCGCCTAAAGATACACAGGCTACCTACCAGGCATTCACTGGCAATGAGTTCAGTTTTTAGGAGGAAATGATGCGGATTGATGGCGGATTAATGGCGGGACTGGATGGCGTATCTGGCCGTGCCAGGCGACTGGAGGCAATGGGCTATGATGGCGCGGTAACAGCAGAAACCGCCCATGACCCTTTTTTCCCATTGCTGCTGGCTGCAAAGGAAACCGAACAGATCGAATTGGTGACATCGATAGCTGTGGCATTTTCGCGCACGCCTATGAACCTGGCGAATATAGGACATGATCTGAATAGTTTTTCGAAAGGCAGGTTTGTGCTGGGGCTCGGGTCCCAGATTCGACCCCATATAACCAAACGCTTCAGTATGCCCTGGTCGAAACCGGCAGCGCGGATGCGGGAATTTATTATGGCCATGAGGGCGATCTGGAATTGCTGGCATAACGGGGAAACACTTCATTTTGAGGGTGATTTTTATACACATTCTTTGATGACACCGATGTTTACACCGCAAGATGTTCAATATGGTGCCCCGAAAGTATTACTGGCAGCAGTAGGACCCTTGATGACGGAGGTTGCCGGTGAAGTGGCCGATGGCATTATTATTCATGGTTTTACTACCGAGAAATACATTCGTGAAGTGACCCTGCCCGCCGTGCAGAAGGGCCTTGCCCGGGCTGGTAAAAAAAGGCAGGACTTTGAGATCTCGTACCCAGGCTTTGTTGTCAGCGGTAATACCGAAGAAGAATTTGAGTCGACCAAAGCAGCGGTCTGTAAGCAGATTGCTTTTTATGGATCGACTCCAGCCTACGCCCCTGTGCTTGGTATACATGGCTGGGGTGATTTGCAACCTGAACTGAATCGCTTGTCCAAGCAGGGTCGCTGGGATGACATGGGTGGCTTGATTAGCGATGATATATTAGGCGAGTTTGCTGTTATTGGAGAACCAGAGCAGGCTGTTGATCTGTTCAAGAGTCGTTTTGGATCATTGATTGATCGGACCATGGCTGGTTTTCCGTCCAGGGATGAGCAGCATGCAAAGGCCCTGCTGGCGAGGTTGATGGCATAGCATAACGGCGGTTTTGAAGCTTACCAGAGCCGTTAATGAGAACACATTTAATAAGAGATTAGAGACTATGAAATTAGGCATGATTGCCGGATACGGCGGCAAAATGATGAACATTGATATCGACAGGATTAAATTCGCAGAAGATCTCGGTTACGACTCCATATGGACTGCTGAGGCTTATGGTTCAGATGCAGTGACCCCAGCCGCCTGGATTCTGGCGCAAACAGAAAAGATAAAAGTGGGTACCGCCATTATGCAGATGCCGGCAAGGTCTCCCGCTTGCACAGCGATGACAGCCATGACATTGAACCAACTCTCAAATGGTCGATTCCTTGTTGGTCTGGGTGCTTCAGGCCCGCAGGTAGTGGAAGGCTGGCATGGTGTGGCTTATGGCAAGCCGGTTACACGAATAAAAGAATATGTCAGTATTATGAAACAAATCTTTGCCCGACAGGGTCCTGTTGAACATCAAGGCTTTCATTATAGTATGCCTTATGAGGGCGACGACGGGACCGGACTCGGTAAACCCTTAAAAAGTATTCTTCAGGCCGATACTTCCATCCCCATTTATACAGCGTCAATTACGCCGAATGGGTTAGTTGGCAGTGCCGAAGTGGCCGATGGTGTATTTCCGATCTGGATGGATCCCACCAATCCAGGGGTGTTGATGCCCAGTATAGAAAAAGGCCTTGCAAAGTCGGGAAGATCGATGTTGGACTATGATGTGGCGCCGTTTATCACCTGCATTATGGGGGATGACATAGATGCCTGCCGAATGCCGATAAAAGGCAGTATGGCGCTGTATATTGGTGGAATGGGGGCCCGCGATAAGAATTTTTATAATGACTATGCGAAAGCGCTGGGCTTTGCAGATGCTGCGGTCAAGATTCAGGATCTGTATCTGACGGGGCAGAAAGATAAAGCCATGGCGGCGGTGCCGGATGAACTGGTAGATGCCTGTCATCTGGTGGGTCCAGCCGAACATATTAAGGAGCAACTCAAAGCCTGGAAAAAGGCGGGCAGCTCTGGTTTTGTCGGCAGCATGTTAATTGGTGCTGGGCAGCCCGCTGCTCTCGAACTGATCGCGTCTGAAATTTTATAGGGCTCGATGAGCTACACCGTAAAGGCAGTTGCAAGCATTCAGGAAATTGGCCAGCAGGTGTGGGACAGTTGCGCCCACCCCACAGGCACCGAGGTTGATCCATTTGTCGGTTTTGCATTTCTCAATGCCCTGGAGCAAAGTGGCTCAGTGGCGGCTGAAACCGGGTGGGCACCTTATCATCTTGTTTTGGAGTCCGAGGCAGAGGAGACTGTCGCGGTCATGCCGCTGTATCTGAAGAGCCATTCCCAGGGCGAATATATTTTTGATTACAGCTGGGCCGATGCATTTGAGCGAGCTGGCGGTAGCTATTACCCTAAGTTTCTCAGTGCAATTCCGTTTACGCCGGCCACTGGTCGCCGCCTGCTAAGCCGTTCTAATGAGTTGAATGATTATCTTAGTGAAGGTTTGCGGACTGTTTCTGAAGAACTCGGCGTGTCATCGGTTCACCTTAATTTTGTCGACCAGGAACAGTGGCAGGCGCTGGGCAAGCAAGGCTGGTTGCAGCGAACGCATAAGCAATATCATTGGCTTAACCAGGGCTATACTGACTTTGAAGATTTTCTCTCCTATCTGTCTTCCAAAAAGCGAAAGAACATTCGGCGGGAACGCAGGGACGCGCGAGCTAATGATATAGAAATTGAATTGGTAACAGGTTCTGACATCAGAGAACATCATTGGGATTCCTTTTATCAGTTCTACATCGATACGGGTAACAGGAAGTGGGGCCGACCTTACCTGACGCGTGAATTCTTCTCTCTGGTTGGCCAGCACATGGCTGAGCGGATTTTGTTGGTCATGTGTAAAAGGGCTGGATCGTATGTGGCTGGGGCTATTAATTTTATTGGCGATAGCTGTTTGTTTGGCCGAAACTGGGGCTGTATTGAAGATCACCCTTTCCTTCATTTCGAAGTCTGCTACTACCAGGCAATAGAGTATGCTATTGATCACAAACTGGCTCGGGTTGAGGCGGGTGCGCAGGGTGAGCATAAGCTGGCTCGAGGTTACCTGCCAACCCAAACCTATAGTGCGCACTGGATAGCTCACTCGGGTTTCAAGGAGGCAGTGGATCGTTTTTTAAAGGAAGAAAGAATCCATGTCACCGAAGAGATCGATTATATAGAGCAGTATTCACCTTTCCGAAAGACCTAGAGAGCAGATGTAACGGGACAAGTAGCAGTGAATTGTCCGAGAAACTACAATGGGCGATTGAGTCGGTTTCCAGACCAAGATGGGGCAAAGGTGTGTGACAGCAATAAGCAGAGATCAGGAGGGTCCGATGGCGGTAATCAGTTCACAGGTTGAAGAGGGTGTCAGGTTGGTCAAGCTGGACCGCGCAGACGCGTTAAATGCGTTTAACAGTGCCATGATGGACGAGCTATGCGATATTTTTTTGGATGCGGCAGCAGATGTGACAACCAAGGTCCTGGTACTTACAGGTGCTGGACGTGCTTTTAGTGCGGGTGCTGACCTGAAGGCTATGGGGCCGGCACAGGCTGTGCCAAAGCATGGTTTGAACGGCATGCTTGATGCAATAATTGATTTCCCAAAGCCCTTTATAGTTGCAGCAAATGGTTTGGGCGTTGGCATTGGTTGCACCATTTTAGGATTGGCAGATATGGCTTTTGCAGCGCACAGTGCTCGCTTTCGGTGCCCATTTTCATCACTTGGGTTAACGGCTGAAGCAGCCAGTACGTTTACTTTTGGGCGATTGCTGGGTCACCAGAAAGCCAGTTGGATTTTGCTGTCCTCAGAGTGGGTTTCAGCAACCCAAGCCCTTGATATTGGTTTGGTTATGGAGATTTTTTCCGATGACGTTTTTATGCAGCAGGTGATGGATAAAGCGCGCATTATTGCTGAATTGCCCCTGACCTCGCTTATGCAGACAAAGACCCTGATGATGAAGCCGCTTCGTGATTCAATGAAGGCAGCGGTGGCGGCAGAAAGTCAAGCCCTGGCCAGTCTGTCTGGAGGTGCGGCTAACCGCGAAGCAGTTAAAGCTTTTCTGGAAAAGCGCCCTGCAGATTTTTCTGCGCTGTAAAATCAATTTCTAACTCTATTATTGCGTGGAATGTCAGCTCTGGGCCTGGACCAGCTAGCCCTCTATCTTTGTTCAGTGGCGCCGCATTACCAGCTTGACAATGAGAAAGAAAAAGAGAATGAGAATGAGAAGACCAGAAGGTAAAGGGATCTGAATGATTAGGCTGGCACCCACGGGAAATAAAATATGAGCCTGCAGTCACAGAAAGGAACAGCCCTGGTAACGGGCGCATCATCGGGTATCGGCGAAGCCTTTGCCAGGTTGTTGGCGACCAAGGGGATTAACCTTATTCTTACGGCTCGACGGCAGGATCGGCTGCAGGTGATAGCACAGGAACTGGCAGGGCCCATCAGGGTAGACATCATCAACTGTGATCTATCGGATAAAGCGGGCGCAGAAAGGTTAATCAAGGCCGTTGAGGATCTTAATGTGACAGTTGATATCCTCGTCAATAATGCGGCAGTTTCAGGACAGAGCTCGTTCATTGACACATCCGAGGATGATCTGGATGAATTGCTGGTTTTGAATATTAGATCGTTAACTCAGCTGACCCGGTATTTCCTTCCTGGAATGAAAAAACGGAGGTTAGGTAAAATCCTTAACGTGGCTTCAGTTGCCGCTTTCCACCCGGTACCGAGTCTGGCTCAATACGCTGCGAGTAAGGCTTATGTATTATCTCTTTCTGAAGCGCTTGCGGAAGAATTACGCGGTACCGGTATTACCGTAACTGCACTGTGTCCAGGGGTTACCTTAACGCAGATGGTATCGGGTACAACTGTTTCTCAATTGCCGGAAACGCTGGTTTCAACAGCAGAAGGGGTGGCCCAGGCAGGTTTTGATGCCATGATGGATGAGCAGGTCGTTCATATACCGGGTTTGGTTAATGAGGCTGCTGTGATGCTCAGTCAGTTTCAGCCCCGCAGACTGATCAGGAACCTGGGGGGGCTCTTTGCCAGATTCAACAAGGGCAGCTAATACAGTATCGATTGCTTTACAAGCTAGTCCGAGTCTGGAACAGTCAAGACATTGCTATTAAAGAGGCCCGGCTATGACCATTCCCATAATATCTAACCCCGATGATATCAGTGTCGCCTGGCTGAATTCGGTATTTTCCTCAAACGGCTTAGGCCGTGTTACCGATTTCTCCAGCGAGTCAATTGGCACGGGGCAGGTAGGGGAAAACGTTCGTTTTAAGCTCACCGGTGCCGATGTGCCGGACAGTGTCGTTGGTAAGTTTCCTTCACTGGATCCAGTCAGCAGGCAGACCGGAATTGCTCAGGGAAATTATTTGAAAGAGGTTTTCTTCTATCGGGAAATCCAGGCTACGGTGGATATCCAGACGCCGGTGGTATTTTTTGCAGCGATCGAAGAAGCAACCCACGATTTTGTAATATTGATGGAAGATCTGGCGCCGGGTGAGCAGGGAGACCAACTTAACGGGTGTTCTCCTGATCAGGCTGCTCTGGCACTGGAACAACTTGCCCGGTTGCAGGGGCCTCGGTGGGGAGACGTTAACCTGGCCAGCCATCCCATGCTGGGCGGTGAGCCTGATTCGGGTGCCGATGAAAACTTGCTGGTCCAGTTTTATGACGGTGTTAAGCCTGGCTATCTGCAGCGTTATGCACATCGATTGTCGCAGTGGGATTTGACAGCGACCGATCGTTTGTCTGCGTTTCTGCCTAGTTATCAAGCCATCTACGGCAATGAACCGCCGGTACTGATCCATGTCGATTACCGGCTCGATAATATGATGTTTGGTGGTCCTTATCCTCTTACCGTGGTTGACTGGCAATCGCTCAGCACAGGTTGTCCGCTAGCAGATGTGAGTTATTTCCTGGGAACGTCTCTTTTGCCCGAAGTTCGAGCAAAGGAAGAGCGTGCACTGCTGGGGTTTTATCTGGATGTATTAAAGAGTTATCGCGTTGAACTGGGGCTGGATGATTGTTTTCGTTATTACCGGAATTATGCACCGGCTGGAATGATAATGGCTGTTATTGCCTCGATGATCGTGGGTGAAACCCCACGAGGCAATGATATGTTCATGGCAATGGCGACCCGCAGTGCGACCATGTGCCGCGACCTTGAAACCTTCTGACTTTGCTGCCGGGTTAAGTTTTAAAGGGTGGCAGCGCTGGGTTTGCTGGCAGGTGATCAAAACTCCCGGGACTTCTTTGGCGGCGATATTCTTCGATAACAGGGGCCAGTTCATCAGGGGATGCGCCGTGTAGTATGACCCCATCCACACCGAGTTCAAATTGGTGTTGTATTGCTGCGACACAATTTTCCGGTGTTCCGGTTGCCGCATTTGCCAGCCAGGTCTGTGGAATCAGTTCAGCGACTTGCTCTAATTCAGAGGTAGTGGCTTTTTGATCCAGCGAACCGTTAAAATTTTTGATCAATTTATGACGCCTGAAATTTTCCAGAACTTTCGGGTCCCACTGATTGGTATTGACCATCAGGTCACCATAGGCTTGCAGGTAAGTTCCCATCCTACCAACTGTTTTCTTTAATCGAACCGGGTAGTCGAGATGATCACCCACGGTTGCCAGACAGGACCAGACACGTACGTTCTGGGGATTTTTACCTGCCTTTGCCGCTGCCTGCTTTACGGTTTTGACCGCTCTGCTGGTGGTTTCATCGGTAAAGAAGGTATGGAGTACTACCGCATCGTAGCAGCGTCCGGCCAGTTCTAAAGAATTGGGACCGAATGCCATCAGAGTCAATGGAATGGTTTCATTGAAATCGGGGTCCAGACGTAAAACTGGCCAGCTTCCAGCAGGACCACTATGATTGATGATTGTTTCACCCTGGTGAAGTCGTCGCATCAGTCCGGCAAAATCCTCCATCATGGCTGTGGTCAGGTTTGATAATCCGAGGGCCTTGAATAAAGGATCAATGCCTCTGCCTAATCCGAGACTGAATCGACCTTGAGTCAGGAAATGCATCGTTGACGCGAATGCAGCGGTGACAATGGGATGGCGAGTGTTTTGGTTGGTGGCTGCGGTAACAATGCCGATGTTTTTTGAGCTAGCACCCGCGATTCCAGACAGGGTGGCGATTTCCTTTATGTTAAAACGTTCCGACAGGAAACAGCTGCCAAGGCCCATGTTTTCTGCGGTAACGATTTCCTCAATGAGATCGCGAGGGCTTTTAGGTGCACCTGCCAGGCCGTAGAAGCCAATTTCATTCATTGATGGATTCATGTTGTCAGTCCGGTTGTTTAAGGCATTAACATATCTGCTGCTCACTGGGAAAGAAAGAGCTGATTTGCTTTGCCAGGGAAGTCCTGTCTGACATCTATACTGCTGACCAGCGAGCGCTGTCTAATCTACCCGTAAATGGTGCGGACGGGATATACTTGTTATGCATAATCCGCGTGTCTTGCTGGGCGGTGCGTGGGCAGGCCATCTGGTTTTCCAGTTGAATTAGTTGTAAAAACATTCGTTGCGCCTTTTAGTCGTGCCTTTTAATCGTGCCATAAGGAGATACTATGCAATATCAGCTAATCAATGTTGAGCCGTTGACAGCGTCTATTGGTGCAGTGATCGGTGGAGTTAATCTGGCGGATAAACTGTCTGAACCCGTAAAGGCCGAGATACAGCATGCCTGGCTTAAGCATCTTGTGGTTTTTTTCAGAGATCAGGAGTTGACAGCAGAACAGCATCTGTCGCTGGGCAGGGACTTTGGTGAATTGCACATACACCCAGCAGCACCTTATCGACATGACAATCCAGCACTGATGGCCATCCATACGGACGCTGATTCACATCGTAATAATGGTGAGGTCTGGCATTCTGATGTATCCGCAGATGAACAGCCGCCTAAAGCCAGTATCTTGTATTTACAGACCGTGCCGGCTACTGGAGGAGATACGCTCTGGGCGAACATGTATGCTGCTTATGAGGCGCTGTCAAGCCCGATACAGGAAATGCTGGAACCCTTATCAGCTCGTCATGAAGCGAATTATTCTGGATTCTATGGTGATCACAAGCCGCAACGCGCTAACCCTCATGCCAATCATCCGGTCATTCGTACTCATCCGGAAACGGGTAGGAAAGCTCTTTTCGTCAATCAGGGGTTTACTAAGGCAATACTGGGGCTGTCCCGTGAAGAGAGTAGTGCATTGCTTCAATTCCTGTTTCAACACGTAAAGCATCCGGCATTTCATTGCCGTTTCCGCTGGACCGAAAACGCCGTGGCGATCTGGGATAATCGGTGTACTCAACATCTTGCCGTGTGGGATTATTTTCCGAATACGCGAAGTGGTACACGGGTTACCGTGCAGGGCGACAGGCCATTTTAAGCATGCCTGACTGTCCGTTTTATTTTACCGATGTTTTTGCTCTGGGGCCTTATAGCGGCAATCAACTGGCCACTTTAATCCCGTCCGAGCCATTGTCCGATAGCGTCATGCAGACTATAGCCAGAGAAATTAATTTTTCTGAGACCAGTTTTGTAACGGGTGGCAGCATCGGCCAGGGCTTTGATACCCGAATATTTACGCCCTACGAGGAGGTGCCCTTTGCCGGTCATCCCGTCCTGGGCTCGGCTTTTGTTGTTAGAAAGGCCTTTGGCCTGCAGTCTAGTTCTCAGGTGGAACTCAACCTGGAAGGGGGTAAGGTACCGGTTAGTTTTAAGGAACCGGGGTTTCAGTTCTTTACCAGAAATGAAATGCAGATAGCCGAGGTTGAGGATTTAACCGGTTTAATCGAAGAAATAGGTTTGAAATCGGAAGATATTGATAGCCGCTATCCCTGTTGCTGGGCCTCAGCAGGATTAGGGTTTGTTATTATTCCTCTGCTGAGCGTGGCCGCTTTACGAAGGTTTGACAGTAGTCAGGTGAATTGTCAGCAGCCCGTATTCTTGTTTGCTCCGGCCGATGCAGACATGGCGGAACATATTCGTGCCCGGATGTTTGCACCTGGTCTGGGGGTCGAGGAGGATGCTGCAACAGGAAGTGCCTGCTGTGCGCTCGGCGGGTATCTGGTGGAATATGAATATTTTGGTTCAAAGCAGGTGACTATATTGATCGGGCAGGGTTTTGAGATGGGTCGACCTTCACACATCCATGTAGCTGCGACCAAGAATGACAGGCATTTTAATATTGAGGTGGGTGGTCAGGTACGACTGGTTGGCCAAGGTCACTGGGTCATGGGCTAACAGACTCATTATTCTCCATGCTCGGTGTTGGTGAATGATATGCCGGTAGTGGCCATGATCGACAACCAGGTAAGTCGAATAGGGTGTCTTCTATACCTATTCGTGTTATATAAAAGCTCATATTTGAACAAGTCCTTTTAGTCATGAGTGAGCAAACCTCTATTGCATCCGAACAGAAGTCGTCAATATTTAGTGCTGAGCCACCGCCTGTGGTGACTGATCCCTACGCAGTTCCCTTAGCGGAAATCAATATGGTGGATGGCCGTATTTTTGAGGAAAACCGACAGTTTGAGTTTTTTGAAAGGCTTCGAAAAGAAGACCCGGTACACCTGAATGAACATCCTGAAACAGGCCGTTACTGGTCGATCACCAAATTCGAGGATATTCTGTTTATTGACAAGCACCATGAGCTGTTTTCTTCTGCGCATGGCATCGCGCTGGGGCCTCCGGTGGATAGTGAGCCGAACCCGGAAGACATGAATTTATCCATGTTTATAGCCATGGATCCGCCTAAGCATGACCTGCAGCGGGCAACTGTCAGTGGCGTCGTTGCGCCTCGGAATCTGGCAGAACTAGAGCCCTTAATCAGGCAACGGGCTGGCAGTATTCTGGATAGCTTACCGGTGGGTGAGACCTTCAATTGGGTAGATCGGGTTTCGATTGAGTTGACCACCCAGATGCTGGCCACGCTGTTTGATTTTCCGTTCGAGGACAGGCGTAAACTGACCCGATGGTCTGATATTGCCACGGCCAATCCGGGAGATGGCGTCATTGAATCTGAGCAGCAGAGAAGAACTGAAATGCTGGAGTGCTTGGAGTATTTTACCCGATTGTGGAATGAAAGGGCGGCAAAAGAACCGGGCAATGATTTAATATCCATGCTCGCTCATGGTAAGGATACTCGAGATATGGCGCCTTTCGAGTTTCTGGGAAACCTGATTTTATTAATCGTCGGTGGAAATGACACGACCCGGAATTCCATCAGTGGTGGCGTGCTGGCGCTCAATGAAAACCCGCACGAGTACGAAAAACTAAGATCAAAGCCTTCTTTGATTCCAAATATGGTCTCCGAAATTATCCGATGGCAGACGCCTCTTCCCTATATGCGCCGGACCGCTAATGTTGATTTTGAATTACGCGGAAAGCAGATTAAGGCGGGTGACCAGGTCATTATGTGGTATATCTCCGGCAATCGAGACGAAGAGGCCATCACTAATGCAGATCAATTCCTGATAGACAGGCCATCGGCAAGGCACCATTTGGCTTTCGGTTTTGGTATTCATAGATGCATGGGTAACCGGCTGGCTGAAATGCAGTTGAGAATTGTATGGCAGGAAATTATGAAAAGATTTAGTTTCGTCGAAGTGTGTGGGCCGCCCACACGCGTGCGTTCTAGCTTCGTCAGGGGGATTACCGAATTACCTGTAAGAGTACACTGCCATTAACAGCCCTGGGGAATCTGCAGCGTGTGTGTATACGCGAATGTACACACCTAACCGCATGCGATACACGCCGCGCGATTTGATTCTGCCGGCAACGTTGATTTTCTAGGGTCTGTGAAAAATGAGCCAAAAGAGACGGGGATAGAGCGTGTTTGACGGGGAAATCAGGCAATTGCCACCCTTCGCTGTTGTTCTGGGCATGGAGTACGTCCGGGAAGAAGGATCTAAGTTGTGGGTAAGGCTCAGGATCTCAGAGCATATCCTGCAGGATACGCAAGCTAGCTGTGTGCATGGCGGCGCTATTACCGCAACGCTGGATAATGCCTGTGGCTGGTGCATTCGTACTCATTCGCAGTATGAAAATGGCACTTCAATGGCAACCCTGGATTTAAGGGTCGACTTTATCAGACCTGCAGTTCCAGAATTGGATATTATGGTGATGGCTGAATGCTACGCTATCCAGCAAAATATGGCCTATGTCAAGGCGGTTGCCTACCAGACGTCAATGCATGACCCGGTCGCTAAATCACTGGCTACATTTATGCTGGATACACTGGGTACAACCAGGATGATCGAGTGAGCCAGAGGGCGCTGCAGGACTATGGGGAGAGAACCATACGGATAATGGCGAAGATGCCCTATGCTCGCTTCCTGGGAATGAAGATCAAGATAGAGTCTGGGCAACTGATGACCTGTTTGCCCGCACAGGAAAAGTTGACGGGTAACCCGAATTTACCGGCCTTGCATGGTGGTGTCATTGGTAGTTTTCTGGAACTGACTGCCTTAAGTGAATGGTTGTTCAGGACAGGTGAACAGGATCTACCCAGAACCACCAGTTTTTCCGTAGATTATCTTCGATCGGGCAGGATGCAGGACACATTTGGTAGGGCGGTTATTATTCGCCAGGGTCGGAGAATATCGAATATCCAGGCCACTATCTGGCAATCAAATGCTGACAAGCCGGTTGCCGTGGCTCGCTGTAACCTGCTGAGCCCTGCCTTTAGTTAGCTCAAAGCTAGCGGGGTGTCAGTTACAAAGTTAGTTGCAAAGTTAGTTGCAAAGTTAGCTGGGATCCGGCTGAAGGTTGGCTCAACAAGGTGTAGGCTTTAATCCAGGGGTTAATGGCCTTGCCAGCCTGCCCTAAAAGCCTGCGCCGGGTGAGTGAGCCAGATTGGGTCACAGTTAGTCAGTCACTGCTCCTAAAGATGCGGAGCTGACCAGTTTGGCATATTTTGCCAGTACACCTCTTTCGGTATAAGGGTCAGGTCTAATCCAAGCGACTCTTCGCTTGACCAGTTCTTTGGGATCTAATTCGACCGTAATGGTTTGTTCCTGGGCATCGATGATGATGTTGTCTCCATCTTTGATCAGCGCAATGGGGCCTCCGAGAAACGCTTCCGGTGTGATATGGCCTATGACAAAGCCATGTGAACCACCTGAGAATCGGCCGTCGGTAATGAGAGCCACATCAGCGGACAGGCCTCGACCATTGAGTGCGCTGGTGGGGGACAGCATTTCCCGCATGCCAGGACCACCCTTTGGCCCTTCGTAGCGTATTACGATGACGTCACCCGCAACAACGCTCCCTGCTAGAATGGCCTCCAGTGCTGCTTCTTCGCCTTTGAAACATTTTGCTGTACCAGTGAATTGCAAGCCCTCGTGGCCTGTTATTTTAGCAACAGCGCCTTCTGGAGCGAGATTCCCCCGTAGAATGACAAGATGACTGTCTTTTTTGATCGGATTTGTCATGGGCCTGATCACCTGCTGATCAGTTGGATAAGGCGCAACATCGGCCAGGTTTTCGGCGAGAGTCTTACCCGTTACCGTGAGGCAGTGACCGTGCAGCAGGCCCGCCTCAAGCAAGGTTTTCATAAGCGGTTGAATACCGCCGATCTGGATTAATTCGCTCATTGAGTACTGCCCTGCGGGCCTCATGTCGGCCAGTACTGGAACCTGCTTGCCTATCCGCGAGAAGTCATCAATGGTCAAGGGTATGTCTGCAGCATGAGCAATTGCCAGCAGGTGAAGAACGGCATTGGTCGAACCTTCCAATGCAATAGTGACAGTAATAGCATTTTCAAAAGCTTCCCGGGAAAGTATGTCGGAAGGCTTTATGTCTTGTTCAACTAGTTTCACTACGGCTTCACCCGCGGCCTGGCTGTCTCGACGTTTGTTGTCAGAGATGGCTTCCTGCGCAGAAGAATTAGGCAGAGACAAACCCAGCGCCTCGATGGCCGATGCCATGGTATTGGCGGTATACATGCCACCACAGGAACCGGGACCGGGAATCGCAGTTGCTTCGATTTCCTTCAAATCGATTTCAGATAAATTGCCACTGGCATATTGACCAACAGCTTCAAATACCGAGATAACATCTCTGCGATCTTTGCCTGGTTGGATTGTTCCCCCGTAAACAAATATGCTGGGTCGATTAAGCCTGGCCATGGCCATAGCACAGCCGGGCATGTTTTTGTCACAGCCGCCAATGGCAACAAAACCGTCGAAACCCTGGCCGGCAACCACAGTCTCAATGGAATCCGCAATTACCTCTCTGGAAACCAGAGAGTAGCGCATGCCGGGTGAACCCATGGAAATGCCATCACTGACTGTAATGGTATTGAAGGTAATGGCCTTGCTTTGCTGGTCTTCGATGCCTATCGCGGCGGCTTCAGCCAGATCATTGATGTGCATATTGCAGGGCGTTAGATTGCTCCAGGTAGAAGCAATCCCTATTTGTGGTTTCTGAAAGTCCTCTGAGCTGAAGCCAACGGCATGCAGCATAGCTCGGGCGGCCGCTTTTTCAAGGCCGTCAACGACCACCGAAGAATAGGGGCGTTTGCGTGAGTCAGTCATTTTCAGATCCCTTGGTTTAAGCAAAGCAAAGATAACATAATTGGCTGTCAGCTTCGATAAGGTGAAGTCAGTATTGTAGGTCTGAGCATCACCAAGCATAATGAAAACGATGGATTTGAGGAGCGTTAGCGTTTGAATACAGGCTTTAGGAAATCGCTATTGCGGCGAGATGTGGTTGCCCTTGCTTTTGGTGCAATGATTGGCTGGAGTTGGGTGCTGCTTAGCGGCGAATGGATACTACGGGCCGGTGCCATGGGTGCCGTTGTTGCCTTCCTGATTGGTTCTGTGGCGGTCATGTTAATCAGCCTGACTTATGCTGAATTGGCGGCGGCCATGCCAAAAGCAGGTGGAGAGCATGTGTATGTTCTGCGGGCGCTGGGATACGGCCCGGCTTTTGTTGCCAGCTGGGCAATTATGATGGCCTACGTTACCGTCTGTGTGTTCGAGTCTGCGGCCTTGCCGACGGCGCTCGAGTACCTGTTTCCTGATTTTCGTCTGGTCTATCTTTGGTCCGTTCAGGGTGAGGCCGTGTACCTCACTATGGTGCTGGTAGGCGTGGCCGGATCTGTGTTGATGACGTTTATTAATTTTATAGGAATTCGATTTGCTGCTTTTCTTCAAACCCTGATAACAGTGTTGTTTTTTCTGGTGGGGTTGTCTTTCATAGCCGGTGTGTTCAGCTATGAATCGTCATTTGATGGCCCCTTGTTTGTTAAGGGTGGCGTTGGCGTCCTGGGTGTTCTGGTCATGGTTCCGGCGCTTTTAGTTGGATTTGATGTCATACCACAGTCGGCAGAGGAAATTAAACTGGACCCAGCACTGATTGGCAAATTGCTGGTCTGGTCAGTGCTGTTAGCGGCGTTATGGTATATGGGGATTACACTGGCAGTCGCCTGGGCACTCGATGGTGCGGCATTACATTCCACTGATATGGCCACCGCCGACGCCATGGCGACAGTCTGGGGAAGCCAGACCATGGGTAACATTATGTTGGTTGCCGGTATTGGCGGGATCTTAACCAGCTGGAATGCTTTTGTGATAGGGGGCAGTAGAATACTGTATGCCCTGGCAGAATCCGGCATGATACCGGCGGTGTTTGCGAAGTTGCATCCAAGATTTAATACGCCTTACGTCAGTATATTGCTGATTGGCCTGCTCAGTTGTATTTCTCCCCTGTTTGGTAGAACGGTCCTGGTCTGGCTGGTGGATGCGGGTAGTTTTGCAGTGGTTATTGCCTACATCATGGTGACCTGGTCTTTTTTGAAATTAAGGAAGACTGAACCGGAAATGCCCCGGCCATTCCGGGTCCGGCATGGCAACTGGGTAGGTGGGTCGGCATTGCTGCTGTCCTGTGGCCTGTTCTGTCTTTATCTGCCGGGTAGTCCGGCAGCGTTACTCTGGCCGTACGAATGGGTAATGGTATTGGCGGGAACGATACTCGGCTTGGCTTTTTATCTCTGGAGTCGGGGGGTTGGCTTAAAAGTAGCGAGAAGTTCCACTGGGCAGCATTCACAAGATGTCAGCTAGTTGATTTTTGATGGGTCAGGTTGCCTTGGTGTTGTCAGGGCCTTATGCTTAGAGCGTTTGTTAATTTACAGGGAAAGGGTGTGGATATGGGTGACGTTTATATTGTTGAGGCTTGTCGTAGTGCCATTGGAAAACGCGGTAAGGGTCTTGCGGGTCTTAAACCTGCCGATCTGCTTGGCAAGGTTCAAAAAGCAGCTATCGATAGAAGTGGAATTTCACCAGAGCATATAGATCAGGTCATTGGCGGATGCGTGTCCCAGGTAGGCGAGCAATCATTTAATATCTCCCGAATAGCCTGGTTGTCGCAGGGATTACCACTTGAAGTGGCTTCAACAACCGTTGATTCCCAGTGTGGATCAAGTCAGCAGGCTACCTCCATGGCGGCATCAATGGTCGCATCTGGACTCGAAGAAATAGTGATGAGCTGCGGTGTTGAAATGATGAGCCGGGTACCACTGGGCTCGAATATGAAAGACGGTTCACCCATGGGTGAGAGTTATGCCAGCCATTATCAGCCCACAAGCCAGTTTATGGGCGCGTCTATGATTGCTGAAGAATACCAGGTTACTCGCAGCCATACTGATCAGTTTGGACTGGAAAGTCAGCAGAAAGCGATTCAGGCATGGCAGGAGGGGCGCTTTTCAAGAGAAATTGTGCCCGTTGAAGCGCCCATACTCAACGAGAAGTTTGAAGCGACCGGTAAAACGCAGATCATTGACCGTGATGAAGGTCTCAGGCAGACGAGCCTTGAAGCGCTGGCTGGCCTTGAGCCGGTACCTGGTCAATCCATACATACAGCCGGTTCTAGCTCGCAGGTCTCTGATGGTGCTGCTGCGATTATTATGGCCAGCGACAAGGCCTGTAAAACCCACGGTTTGAAGGCCCGGGCGAGAATTGTAGCAACGACTTTAGTTGGGGTTGATCCGGTGACGATGTTAAAGGGTCCGATACCGGCAACCAGAAAGGTGCTCAAACGAGCTGGCCTGACCCTTGAGGACATTGATGTATTTGAAGTCAATGAGGCTTTTGCCTCTGTCGTGCTGGCCTGGGAGCAGGACCTGGGTGTCGATCACAGTAAAGTCAACGTGAATGGCGGTGCCATTGCGTTGGGACATCCGACCGGTAGTACGGGCGCTCGCCTGATTACGACGGCGCTGCACGAGCTCGAGCGGACAGATGGCCGTTACGCGCTTATTGCAATGTGCTGCGGTGGTGGTATTGGCACCGGTACAATTATCGAACGACTGGATTAGGCCCTGCAGCCAGAAATACTAAATCAGTGGTCCTAACCTGCTCAGATAATGTCCACAATCAGTCAGGTTAGAACTGGGTTGAATACCGTGATTAGGCCCGATCTTGTCGATAGAAGGTATTAGCTCGCACTTTGAGTTGCCGCTTCGAGCTTCTGCTGCATCTGGTTCAGTTGATGATTGAGCTCCGTGGGCAGCTTATCACCGAATTGTTGGTAGTAGTCCCGGATCAGTGGCAGTTCTTCCAGCCAGCCTTGGATCTCTACGCGTAAAAGGGAGGCTATTTCTTCATCTGTCATGTTCAAGCCGCTGAAGTCGATGCTATCCAGCGTTGGTAATTTGCCGATAGGTGTGGATAACGCCTCAGCTGTTCCCTCGCAGCGTTCGAAGATCCATTTTAAGACCCGGGAATTTTCTCCGAAACCTGGCCACATAAAACGTCCCTGGGCGTCCTTTCTGAACCAGTTAACATAAAATATCTTTGGCAGTTGATCTTTGTGCTGCTGACCCAGGTGGATCCAGTGCTGCCAGTAGTCGGCCATGTTATAGCCACAGAAAGGCAGCATGGCCATGGGGTCTCTACGCAGCTCGCCAATACGACCGGCCGCTGCAGCTGTTTTTTCTGAGGACACGATAGAACCGAAAAAGGTGCCCTGTTCCCAGGAATCGGCTTCATTGACTAACGGGACAACAGTCGCTCGTCTGCCGCCAAACAGGATGGCACTGATTGGAACACCCTGGAGGTCCTGCCATTCCTGGGCGATTGCTGGGCATTGAGACGCTGATACTGTAAATCTTGCATTAGGATGGGCTGCTGGTTCCGTGCTCTCGGGCGTCCAGTCTTGGCCGAGCCAGTCGATTAGGTGTGCCGGAGCCTCTTCTGTCATGCCCTCCCACCAGATATCACCCTCGTCGGTCTCGGCCACGTTGGTAAACAGGCAGTTTTCCTTAAGGCTGAGCATGGCATTGGGGTTAGTCTCCATGCCAGTACCGGGTGCAACACCAAAGAAACCGGCTTCTGGGTTTATGGCGTACAGTTGGCCATCATCACCAAATTTCATCCAGCAGATATCATCGCCTACCGTTTCAACCTTCCAGTCCGGCATTGATGGCACCAGCATGGCCAGATTGGTTTTGCCACAAGCACTGGGGAAAGCGCCAGCAATATAACGAGCGACCCCTTGTGGGTTGGTGAGTTTGAGAATTAGCATATGCTCGGCCAGCCAGCCTTCTTCGCGTGCCATGGCAGAGGCTATCCTAAGCGCAAAACACTTTTTACCTAATAGAGCGTTGCCGCCATAGCCTGATCCAAAGCTCCATATTTCCCTCGTTTTCGGGAAGTGTGCGACATATAGATTATCTGGATTGCATGGCCAGGGTACATCATCGCTATGGTTGTCCAGAGGTTTACCCACGGAGTGTATGCAGGGAACATAGTCGCCATCTTCTCCGAGTTCGGTCAAAACAGCGGAGCTGACCCTGGTCATTATGTGCATGCTGGCTACAACGTAGGGAGAGTCCGTGATCTCTACGCCAATATGCGCTATCGGAGAACCAATTGGTCCCATGCTGAATGGAATGACGTACATGGTTCTGCCCGTCATAGACCCTTTGAATAGATTTTCCAGGGTTGATTTCATTTCAGCTGGGTCGGCCCAGTTGTTTGTGGGGCCGGCATCCTCGGGTTGTTCTGAGCAAATGAACGTTCTGCTCTCAACCCTGGCAACATCTTTTTGATCTGATCTTACAAGATAGCTGTTGGGTCTGATACTGGGATTGAGTTGTTTGGCAACACCTGCATCCTGCAGCAGGTCCATCATGCTGTCGAATTCCAAGCGGCTACCATCGCATATCACGACACTGTCTGGCTTGCACAGTGCTGCAATATTCTGGATCCAGTGGTTCAAACGCTTGTGTTTTATCATGTGTATTTGTTCCAACTGAATAACCTATCTCGATTCATATACTGTACAGAGTAATTAACGGCGCTACCAACCTTTAGAAATTGTCTTTGCATACTATTCTGTCATTTTGTGTTGAGCAGTTGAAGCAAAAAGAAACACTAGACAGGCAGTACTAACATGCAATTTTTGAAAAAGCGAAAGGTAGCAGGAATAAGCAGAATTTTAAAGATAATATGAAGGAAATAAACCTGTTTGATAGGTAAGCATCTTCACCGGACCGGTAGAAATCAGAATAATTGCTTGTTGACCATTAGCAGGTTAAACCAGCTGTTAATATAACAGGTAAGTAAATGATTGAGCTTGGGTTGTTTTTCACTACAATGACGGCTTTCTCGTGAGTTAAGGATTATGAGCCAGTTAACCGCAGCCAGGGCGTTATTTAATTACCCCAGATACTGGGCGGAGTGCTATGGAACTGCGCCTTTCCTGCCGACCTGCCGTGAGGAAATGCAGGCTCTGGGCTGGGACAGCTGTGATGTGATTATTGTGACCGGCGATGCCTATGTCGATCACCCCAGTTTTGGAATGGCTGTCATCGGCCGCTTACTGGAAGCTCAGGGGTTTCGAGTGGGTATAATTGCTCAGCCTGACTGGTCCAGTGTAGAGCCCTTTAAGGCCTTGGGGAGGCCGAATCTCTATTTTGGTGTTGCTAGCGGCAATATGGATTCGATGATCAATCGATATACGTCTGATAAGAAAGTACGCCGGGAAGATGCCTACTCACCTGACAATCAGGCAGGGCTTAGACCCGATAGGGCCGTTATCGTTTATGCTCAGCGCTGCCAAGAAGCCTATAAGCAGGTACCGATCATTATCGGCAGCATCGAGGCAAGTTTGAGGCGTATTGCCCATTTTGACTATTGGAGTGAAAAAGTACGCCGCTCAGTACTGCTCGATTCGAAGGCTGATATCCTGGTATACGGTAACGCTGAACGCGCTTTAGTGGAGATAACACATCGCCTTGCAAAAGGAGAACTGCCTGAGACTATCAGGGATGTGAGAGGGACCGCATTTGTCAGGAGTGAGTTGCCTGAAAATACAAAGATTCTGGATGAGTCCAGGCTTAGTGATGATGTCTCAGTGCAATCGGTTCGAATTACTCAACCGTTGGATAACAATAATCAGGGCGAGACCTGTATTGTCATACCCAGTTTTGAGCAGGTTGTTGAAGATCCGGTGATGTACGCTAAGGCATCCAGAATCCTGCACAGGGAAACCAACCCAGGCAATGCGCGAACCCTGGTTCAAGGTCACGGTGATAAACTGGTCTGGCTGAATCCGCCACCGATTCCTCTTTCAACGCAGGAAATAGACGCGGTGTTCGATCTTCCGTATCAGCGGGTACCCCACCCCATGTATGGGAATAAAAAGATACCGGCCTACGAGATGATCCGTTTTTCCGTCAATATCATGCGGGGTTGTTTTGGTGGATGCACTTTTTGCTCCATTACCGAACATGAAGGCAGGCTTATACAGAGCCGTAGCGAAGAATCAATCCTTAATGAAATAGAAAGGATACGGGATAGAACACCGGGTTTTACCGGTATTATTTCGGACCTGGGTGGACCTACGGCCAATATGTGGCGATTGGCCTGCAAGGATTCTGAAACTGAATCAAAATGCCGGCGCCTCTCCTGTGTTTATCCGGGCATCTGCAAGAACCTCAATACTGACCAGACGCCGTTGATTAATTTGTATCGAAAAGCCCGCAAGCTACCTGGCATTAAAAAAGTGCTGATCGCATCGGGAGTTCGCTATGATCTCGCCGTGGAAACCCCGGCCTATGTGGAGGAGCTGGTTAAGGAGCATGTTGGCGGCTATTTGAAAATCGCTCCAGAGCACACCGAAGCAGGGCCTTTGTCGAAAATGATGAAGCCGGGAATCGGTAGTTACGATCAGTTCAAGGAAATGTTTGATAAATTTTCCAGGGAGGCCGGCAAGGAACAGTATCTTATCCCCTATTTTATTGCCGGACATCCTGGTACCAGCAGTGAGGATATGCTGAACCTGGCCTTATGGCTTAAAGAAAAAGGTTTCAAGGCGGATCAGGTTCAGAGTTTTTACCCTTCACCGATGTCTACCGCTACAGCCATGTATTATTCAGCGCGCAATCCACTACAGCGGGTATCTCGCGAGAAAGGTGAAGTTGAGGTGGTCAAGGGCGCTGTCAATCGACGATTGCATAAGGCTTTTCTGCGATATCATGATCCACTGAACTGGCCGTTACTGCGTCGCACGCTGCGGCACATGGGGCGCACTGATCTGATTGGCAACAGCCGCGCGCACCTGGTCCCGCGAACGCAGTATTCGACCTTACATAAGCCAAAGCGATCCTTCCGCACCCAGCATTCAGGTTTGCCCGATCTAACTAAAAAGGGTTCCGGTAGACACCGAAGAAAGCCCGGTTAAGCTTAGCCACCGAACCTATTGTGCCTGGTCAATAGGCAATTGGCCTTGCAATTCCCGTTTCAGGAATTTACCGCTGGCATTTCGAGGAAGCGGTTCATCAAGCATCCAGATGTACCGTGGAATTTTATGTTTAGCCATCCTGGTGTTGCAGAAATCGCGAACCTGTTCAGCAGTTGTTGGCAGCTGCTCTCGGCAGTATATGGCAACGCCGACTTCTTCACCAAGTCGATCATCGGCGATTCCGAAGACGCTACATTCGGCGATTTGATCCATCTGGAATAAGACGGTTTCTACTTCTGAACAATAGATGTTCTCCCCGCCTCTGAGTACCATGTCCTTGACCCGGTCAACGATATAAATGAAGTCATTTTCATCAATTCTGGCAACGTCACCGGTATGTAACCAGCCATCGGTGAGACTTTCTGATGTCGCTTCTGCCTGATTAAGATAACCTTTTATCACTGCCGCACCCCTTACCCAGAGTTCACCTGGCTCACCTGGCATAGTTGTGCTTCCATCACTATCGACGGTCTTTACTTCAAATGAGGGCATTGCCCTGCCGCAACTTTCTGGGTTTTCAATAAAAAAGTCACCACCGATGGAGGTGATAATCCCACAAGTCTCGGTCATCCCATAGCCTGTGCCTGGTCTTGCAGTACTGATCGCCTTATCTATTTTAGATACCAAGTCAGGTTGCAGCTGCGCACCGCCTCCGCCCACTGAAATCAGGCTGGAAGTATCGTATTGACTGAAGTCGGGATGACTGATCAGCTCACGACTCATAACGGGTACGCCGGTAAGATTGCTAATTCTCTCCTTTTCGATGAGCTGCAGGGCAACCGTTGCATCCCATTTGTACATGTGGACCAGCTTCCCCCCCGCAACAGTCGATGCTTGAGCCAAGCAGTTGTTTGCAGTGACATGAAATAAAGGGGTGGTGACCAGTGCTGAAATCGGTGGCGCTTGCTGCGGATCCAACCTTGCTCTGCCATGTAGTTTAGACATGGTGTGGGAGAGGCATTGGCCCCAGAACCCCATATTCATAATGTTGTGTACGCAGCCGCGATGGGTTTGCTGGGCACCCTTAGGTCTGCCTGTTGTTCCAGAGGTGTAGAAAATGCACGCATCTTCATCGGGCTGGATAACCGTATCGGGCAGTTCGCCAGGGAATAGTGCGATTTCAGCAAAGTTAAATACCTGGTCTGCAGGTTCTGTCAGGCGAATACCAACTACCTTGACCTGGGCATGATTTTCGCGAATAGCATTGAATCTGTTTAGCCTCTGTTCATCACAGAACAGGATCTTCGGCATAGCATCATGCATCGCATAATCTAATTCGTTCTCGATCCACCAGGCGTTCATGCCAACAACGGTGAGACCAGAAGCGACTGCAGCCCAATAACAGATCATCCATTCCGGATAGTTACGTAAGGCTATGGCAACCCTGTCGCCCTGAACCAGGTTCTCATTAGCCATCCATGCAGCAATGGAACCTACCATCCTGTGGACCTCAGTATAGGACCATCGTTGGTCCTCATAGACCAGATAGTCACGATCCCCATGAATAGCAGATGCTAGCCAGATTTCCCGTAAACTGGGTGGTGCGGATTTGAATGTTTTCATAGGCGATCCTCGAACAAGGATCTCCTCTATTTCAAATGGCCCGCCCTCTGCGGATAGTTCATCCCAGACGGATTGTAGCGTTGTGTACATAATAATAAGTTCTCTCACTAAACCGAGTTGCGCTAAGATAGGCAATAAGATCCCTTGATGCAAATGGCGATGACCTATTTATTCGAAAATCTTACTGTGATCGATGCTGCCTCTTTTGTTGCTGGCCCTGGAGCAGCCACTATTTTTGCTGATTTTGGTGCCAAGGTCATCAAAGTTGAAGCACCAGCAGGCGATGCTTACCGTTTGTTACATGGCCGCCATAGAAGCGATTACAACTGGGCACTGACTTCTCGAAACAAGCAGGATATTGCTATTGATCTGTATCAGGAAGAAGGCAGGGCAATTATGCATCGCCTGTTGGATCAAGCTGACGTGTTGATCTTGAATTTTCGGGAAGACCAGTTAAAACAGTTCGAGTTAACGTATGATGAGCTCAAGCAACGAAATCCAGAATTGATCGTTGCCCAATTGACTGCATTTGGAACACGCGGCCCAGATCGGGAGCGCCGTGGTTATGATACCACCGCCTGGTGGGCGAGAACCGGGATTACAGATTTACTTAAGCCGCATCAACGATCACCCACCGTTCCACTAGGCGGGGTGGGCGATCATGCTTCTGCAATGACGCTTTTTGCCGGGATAATGATGGCCCTCTATAAGCGAGACAGGACAGGTGAGGGAGGCTACGTACAGACTTCGCTGACAGCGAATGGCTGCTGGTCAAACGGCATGCATTTGCAGGGTGCTATTGCTGGCTTTGACTTGTCTGAGCTGTTGGATGCGAAAGGCTATAGGTCACCGTTTTCGATGATCTACCAGACCAAGGAAAACCGTTATCTTGTGCTGGTGCTGCCGAACCCAGAAAAAGAATGGCCAGGCGTTGCTCGCTGTCTTGGGCATCCCGAGTGGCTCGAAGATGAGCGTTTTAAGACTATCAGAGATCTGATGCATCATCGAGATCAACTCCGGGAGATGATTGGTAAGGCTTTTTCAGCCTTGACAGTTAGCCAGGCATGCACTGCTCTGGATGCTGAGAACCTGACCTACAGTGTTGTTGAAAAGCTTGCCGATGTGATAACCGATGCCCAACTCATTGAAAACGGCGTGATAGTCGAAACCGAGTCGAAAGACCCGGATTTTCAGTGGACAGTTGCAAATCCAATTCAGGTGGAAGGGGTAGCGAAAATGCCGCCGCGAGATCCTCCTGCGATTGGCCAGGACTCTGTCAGAATACTTCAAGAGATGGGATACAGCACTGAGGCCATATCAGCTTTTGCCGAGAACGGTAGCATCGTGGTTGCTCAGAGCGGTGATGACTTGACTGAATAACCGTTCATAGTAATCACGCATTTGCCCACTACTTTTCTCTGTTCAAGCATTTTTAGTCCGCCCACTGCGTTTTCCAGGGGGAATCCAGCACAGACATGGGGATCGATTAAACCATCTGTTAGCAGTTGATAGAGTTCCTGGCGGCATCGATGACCTAACTGGGGATCTCTACGCCCAATTTCTCCGGCGCGGACCCCTATAACGGCTATTTGTTTGATTAATATGTGATTGACCGCGGCTTTTGGCCAGACACCACTGGTGAAACCGATAGTCAGGATCCTGCCTCCCCAGTTAATACAGCGCATAGATTCATCAAAAACAGACCCGCCTACGGGATCATAGATGACATCGGCTCCATTACCCTGGGTAAGTTCCTTTACCTGATCTCGAAAGCCACCTAGGCTACCGTCAACCTGGCTGTAATTAATAACATGATCGGCACCGCGAGACTTTACGACGGCGAGTTTTTCATCCGTTCCACCGGTGGCGATTACCTTCGCGCCGAGAAACTTTCCGAGATCCACGGCTGCCATGCCAACACCACCGGTAGCGCCATGCACTAACAGTGTTTCCCCGGCTTGCAGGCTACCGCGAATGGTTAATGCCACAAAGGCTGTTAGATAAGCTGTTGAGTAGGTCGCTGCCTTTGCGTAGGAAAGATCACCTGGTATTTGTTTTAACTGGCTGCATGGCAGATTGATGGCCTCTGAAAAACCACCGCTTCGGTCGGAACCAACGACCCGATCACCCACTTTAAAGTTGGTCACGTCCTTGCCGACCGCGATGATATCGCCGGAAAATTCTCCCCCTGGCGCGAATGGCAGCAGGGGTTTGAACTGATATTTACCCTGGATCATGAGAATATCGGGAAAATTTACCGCACAGGCTTTAATTCGTATTTGTACCTGGTCTGGCTGGGGGTCCGCAATCTCGATATGGTCCAGTATCAGGGTATTAATATCATCGCTGATGTAGTGACACCGTGCCGTTCTGATTTTCATGTTTGTCCTCATATGCGATGTATAATGGGCCAAGACACGATAGCACATAGTTGCTAACCTCAGGCAAAATGGCTTGTGGTGGGTCAACCGTCCGGGGCAGTGGTTTTATTATCTGGAGACGGCGCATGAGCATGGTATCAGCTCAGCTACTTTGAGTATTTATAGGAGAAAATGTATGCCTGAAGGAATATCAGAAGGAAAGGTTTCTGAATGGTTAGAACAGCATGTGCCCGGGTTGCGCGGTCCAATTCAGTTCCAGTTGATTACTGGGGGGCATTCAAATCTGACCTTTAAGTGTGAAGATGTGACTGGAAAGGCCGTGGTATTACGTCGTCCACCTTTGGGTCATGTGCTTGAAAGTGCCCACGATATGAGTCGAGAATATCGGATTATTCATGCCTTGAGGGATACCAAGGTACCCGTCCCGGAGGCGCTTGGCTTATGCCAGGATGCCAGCATTAATGGTGCTGACTTTTATGTAATGAATTTTGTTGAAGGGACAGTGCTAAATGATGCCGTCTCGGGATTAAGTATTACCGGTGAGCATCGCCCGGACTTGGGTCAGCATGTCATTGATATTCTTTGCGATCTCCACGATGTTGACATGGATGCCATTGGATTGGCGACGCTTGGCAGGAAGGAAGCTTATCTTGCCCGTCAATTAAATCGCTGGAACAAGCAGTGGCAGGCATCTAAAACGCACGAAATACCGGAAATGGAGGCTAGCTCTGCCTTGCTGATGGAGCGTATGCCATTGCAGGTCGGGGCCAGTATTGTGCATGGCGATTTCAGATTAGGAAATATGATAGTCACTAACGATCGAGTCCAGGCGATACTTGACTGGGAACTGTGTACCCTGGGTGATCCGCTGGCTGACCTTGGTTACCTTCTGAATAATTGGCTGGGTGCTGATGAAGTAGCGGGTGTTGATGAAGGCGATCAGCCGCCGACTGCTGTCGGAGGGTATCCTTCAAGGGATCGGCTGTGTGAACTTTACAGTAGCAGGACTGGCAGAGACCTCAGTAACATCAATTATTATCGAGCCTTTCAGCATTGGCGACTTGCTGCCATTGGCCAGGGTGTGTACAAGCGCTATTTAGTTGGCGCAATGGGTGAGGATCACGGTGTGGATTTGACTCGACAGAAGGATGGTGTCGCCCGCAGGGCTGAAGCGGCCATGGATTTGCTTCGCATTGGCTAATCTGTGTTTACCCGTAAGCTCCGGCGGGGATTACTCTCAGGGGAATGAGTGTAAGCCGTTCAGTGAAGGATCTGCGGTTTTTTTTCGAGGCTTAACAGGCGCTGCGCCGCGGTTTCCTTTATTTTCTGGCTTTTGGATTCTTGAAGTATAGCGAGGTATGTTTGTTGTGCGCCTGTTCGATCGCCCTTCATTTCCTGCATAGCACCAAACTGAATTCGAAATTCGTGGTGTTCTGGCATCAGCAGGATCTGCTGTTGCAGACAAAGACCTGCCGATTCCCAATTTTTGTTTCGCCAGTGTATTTGTTTCAGATTGTCGATAAGCCTAGCCAGGATCCCTATATTGGTTGCCTGCTGTAAATGGTCAGGATTCATGACTGCTGCTGGACCTACTACCTGCTTGAGTAAGGTAGCGCAGTCGCTCTGGCTGAGTGTTCTGCCCGTAAATGGATCAATAATACCGTTTTCAAGTGCCTCATAACGGATCAGGAAGTGACCTGGGAAATTGATTCCCTGAATATTGATATCCAGTCGGTTTCCGATCGCCAGGTGAATTAATGCCAGTGATAGTGGAATGCCCTGTCGGGTATCAATAACTCGATTCAAGTAGCTGTTTTCCGGAGCATAATAGTTTTTGATATTACCTTTGAACTGTTCATCTTTGTAAATGAAATCAATGAGTTGCTGAGCGGCTATGGAAGGGTCCTTACTAATTTTCTTTTTTAATGTCAGGGCCAGGCCATCGAGTGTTGTAAGGTAGGCATCTACATTAAGATCAGTCTGAATTTCCGCTGCGATGAGCAGTGCAGCTCTTTCCAGAGAGATCTGATCATCTTGCAGCTGGGCGACTTCTTGTAGGGTGCGCTGGGTCGAGGTCATCTAATTACTTTACAAGAATATAAGAGGTTTGACACACATTTCGCTATCGGGTGGGTGAAGTCGCGATTGAGACGAGGCCAGGTATGGGCGTATAAACTTGACGGATAAAATGCAGAAATGGCCGCTTAATATGACCCTTCCAGCAGGGCGTGATGTTGACAGAGATCCTCTCAGTGGCTATTGATACAGGGCAAAGATTTCCTCTGTTTTTTTTCGAATCAGGGCCAGTTTAGGTAGATGTGCTTTTAAATGATTCTTGTATTTAAGGCCACTGCCAATGGCTGATACCGAAATTGGTTTTCTGACCTGTGCGGCACTGGGGGTCAGCACTGGTCGACTGGAAGTTTCGGGCCTAAAGCAGGCGGGTTCTGAATCCAACTGACAATAATCAAGCAGAGACTGGATACTGATGTGCGGTTCTTTTGCCAGTCGCTCATAGGACATGTTATAGATCGAATCGGGGAAAAGACTTTGCCAATGTTGCATTAATGTAATATAGCCCTGCCAGTAAAAGACGATGCCCTCGAAAGCGTAACTGTATTCATGGCCTTCGCTGAAAAACTGACGGAAAACGGATACCGCATTGTCCAAAGGATCTCGAACAATGTTAATGATTTTGGCCTGCGGGAAGAGGGTTTTGATTAGACCAATATGTAGGAAATTATTAGGATTTTTGTCGATAAAGTATGGACTGGGTGCATGGCGATAGATGGCCGTTTTGGTTAAATATTCATTTGCATAGGCGTTGGCTTTGTTGGTGGAGAGATTGCTTAATCCCTTGGCATAGCTACCCTTATTTTCCAGTTCTATGGAGATATCTCCCAGGAAAAGCAGTTCATCAGTCGATTCGACGAGTGAATGATTTGCCAGGATTTGTTCTACCAGTGTACTTCCTGAGCGCGGCATGCCGATGATGAAAACGGGTGTATCCTGGTCACTAGCGCGGATCCTTTTCGATGGTTTGAAATTACTTATCAGTGCCTGGATGAGTTGCTGGTATAGATCCCCCCTAAACGGGCGTTGCTGGGCAATGATGTTGTTGCCTTGCTGAAGCGCGCTAAAAGCTGCATCTGTGTTTCCCTGTTGATCTTTTGCTTCCGCCAGACCGAGCAATAATAGCCCCCTGTAACCGGGTGGCGTCGCCTCATTTTTGAGATGCCTGGCAATATCACTGACATCCTCAGGTTGGAACTCATAGCTTTTGAGATTGGCCAGGCTCCAGTAGCCTATAGCCGAAATTTTGTCATCATCCATGTGTGCTAATTGAATATATTTTTCCGCTGCCTGCTGGCTTTCCCCTTTTGCTTTAAGGGTATGCCCGTAATTGAGGGTGACAATATGATTAGCCTCATCTCCCTGGCTGCACAACTGAAAGTGCTCAAGAGCAGAATCGACTTGCCCGGTTTTAAGTAACATCATGGCTAATCGTAATCGAATTGTCGCTTCCTGGCTTTGTTCGAGCATTAAATACAGGCCTTGAATTGCTGCGGCATAGTCCCTTGAGGATTCCAGAGCTGTTATTTTTTTTAGATCTTTCTCCATGTGTTTATCCGTGCCTGGCTGTGGTTTCTTCTATTCAAGGTCTTAGACCTTGATGTGATGTGCAGTAGTTTAAAATAAACCCACACGGAAAAGGTGATTTTCTGAGCATCTGGCTTCTTTTCTATTTAGGTTTCTTTACAGCCCAGGGTAACCATTTCAGTGATGCCCGGTCTTTTCCAGTAGTTGAAAAGATGTGGCGAGGTTAGCAGGGTTGTGTCAACTTAATCCGTAAGCCGTTGCAGGCTTGACCAAAAAAAGCAGATTGTAATATAGGCACTTATTTAACTACTAAGATAGCTACTAAAATAGTTATTAAGATCGACATAGAGATAGATATTCCGAAGCTTTGTTGCAAGCATCGCTTTGAAGAATTCCCTGATATGATCAGGGCAACCCTGCGCTAAATCCTGTGAGCGAGAGAGGTCGCAAAATTATGAGTATCACGATTTATCATGTCAGCGGAACCCGTTCTATGCGAGTGATTTGGTTGTGCTATGAATTAGATATTCCCTGCAAGTTAGAAACCATTGACTTTGCCAAGAAATTTCGTGCTTCGCCAGGGTGGCGGGCAAAATCTCCCACCGGGAAAGTGCCCGCGATGGATGATGGAGCGTTAACCATGTTTGAGTCTGGAGCCATGGTACAGTACCTATTGGACCGTTATGGTAAGGGCCAATTGCAACCCAAAGCTGGTACCGCTGAGGGGGCTTTATATCTGCAGTGGTGCTGGTTTGCGGAGGCAACCTTCGCGCGACCACTGGGTGATATTGCGCAGCACACCCTGGTGCGGGAGGAAAAAGACCGAATCGTGGCAGTCGTTGCTGATGGCCAGCAGCGGTCAAGGATCTGTCTTGAAGCGATTGAAGCAGCTATGCAGGATAGCCATTATCTGCTGGAGCGGTTTACAGCAGCAGATATCATGATGGGTTATTCTCTTATGCTGGCGGAAAAATTTGGCCTGATAACGGAAGATCTACCAGCTACTAAGGCATATTTTGCTCGACTAAAGGATCGTCAAGGCTACCAGTATGCGGTTAGTGTTTAGCTCTCAGCGTCTGCCAGGGATAACCCAAGGCCAGGTTAAAATCAGTTTCTTGGCTTAAAGCCAGGCCATAGGAATTTAGCCGTGCTATGGCTGTTGGGATTTGAGTTGCTGTTTGGTTATGCGGTTTTGCTGCTGATGAATTTTCGCCTCAGAACCGATATGAGTCTGACCTCTGGCGTTGGCCAGTTGCACCTGCTTTTCTCGTTCAAGGAATCGTGCTCTTTGTGCCTGGGTGGTTTTTGAGACACAGTGAGGGCACGAAACACCCTTTACATAATCTGCACTGCCCAGGTCCGTTTCATTCAGTGGCAGGCGGCAGGCATGACACTGCTGGTAGCCGCCGGGTTGCAGGCGATGATTGACAGCGACGCGTTCATCAAAAACAAAACATTCTCCCTGCCAGAGAGATTCGCTCTCAGGTATATCTTCAAGGTACTGGAGAATTCCGCCATCCAGGTGATAAACCGCTTCAAAGCCCAATGAATTCAAATAAGCTGTTGATTTCTCGCAACGAATCCCGCCCGTGCAAAACATAGCGACTTTCTTGTGTATTTTTGGATCGAGCTCGGTCTTGGCAAATTCCGGAAATTCTCTGAAAGAAGCTGTGTTGGGATTGATGGCGTTTTGAAAGGTTCCTATCTGTACTTCATAGTCATTCCTGGTATCTACCAGGGTGACGTCGGGAGATTGTATCAATTGGTTCCAGTCCTCGGGTTTAACATAAGTTCCCGCCTGTCTTCCTGGATCCAGACCAGGTTGCCCGAGGGTCACGATCTCTGTTTTTAACTTTACTTTGGCCCTGAGGAAAGGCATGTTTTTGCTATAGGATTTTTTATATTTGAGGTGCGTGAACCTGATATCCAAATGAAGCCAGTCATGCAGAGCATCAATGCTTTCACGCTGGCCTGCAACTGTTGCGTTTAAGCCTTCAGTTGCAATCAGCATGGTTCCTTTTAGCTGATTTTCGAGCATGAATTGGATACACGCTTTTTGCAGTTTTACTGGTTCATCGATTTTCACGAAAAGATAGAAGGATGTTATGACGAATAATACTGCTTCGTTTTGGACCATTGATCGAACGACCTTTTCAGAGATTGCTAAGGATAGCCTGAACTGTTCCATCTGGGAAAACAGTGCAGGCGCCATAAGGGTCAAGCCAGCTGGAATTGTTGATTGATAAATTGCGGTTCAGTACCACCGCCTATCGGAATCTACAACTTAGCCCTGGATAACCTGGTGCCCATTATCGCTGGATTTGCTGTGTTTTGGCAGCATAATTGTTTAATAGTTCGTTTTTATCGATTAATCCGCCCAAGACGAAACAGATTTCCCAGTGCTATACTGCCTTACAATTGTTTATTTGGAGAATTTCATGCCACTCAATCCCGATAGCGTAGGTACTCGTGGGACACCCGTGCGGCGCAGTTGGTCTGGTAAAGATGCATTGCTATATGCGGTGGGAATTGGCGCGGGAACCGAGGAACTGCAATACGCAACAGAGAATACTAAGGATATCCAACAACAGGTCTTTCCGACCTTTGCGGTAATAATTGGTGGAGGAGGCGTTCCCATGAAAGCGGCAGGGTCTTTTAATCCAGCTATGATGGTTCATGGTGAGCAGGGCATTGAATTGCTGGCAGAGATACCCGTTCAGGGAGAGATTGAAAGCACCGGCGAAATTGTTGGGGTGTATGATAAAGGGAGTGCGGGTGTTATTGCTTTTACATCAGAATCCACGGATGTTAATACGGGTAAAGTTTTGATGAGGACGAAGTCTACCCTGTTCTGTCGAGGGGAGGGAGGCTTTGGAGGTGATCGAGGCCCCAGCGACAGAATTGAATTTCCGGATCGGGAGGCAGACCACGCAATAACCTATCAGACCCGGGAAGATCAGGCTTTAACCTATCGATTGTCAGGAGATCGCAACCCATTGCATTCCGATCCAAGCTTCGCAGCGATGGGTGGGTTTGAAAAACCAATTCTACACGGTCTGTGTACCTATGGGTTTACAGGTCGAGGACTACTCCATGCACTCTGTGCTGGAGATGCAGGGCGATTTCGTTCCATGAATGCGCGCTTCTCAAAACCGGTTTACCCTGGTGATGCATTAACCGTGTCAATGTGGCTCGACGCTGATAGGGTTATTTTCAGGACCAGTAATCAAAATGGTGATATCGTCATCGATCAGGGAACATTCACTTACGAGTAAGGCCCATGTTGAAGGTAGGCAGTAAAGCACCCGATTTTGAATTGTCTGATCAGCACGGAGAGTTGATACGGTTAGTAGACCTTGTCAGCATGGGCCCTTTGATGCTCTATTTTTATCCCGCAGATTTCACCCCAGGATGAACTAAACAAGCCTGTAGCATACGTGATATGCACACTGATTTGAGTCACCATGACTTGCATATAGCCGGTATCAGTCCGCAGAGCAGAGAAAGCCATCAGCGATTCAGCGCTCAGCATAAACTGAGCTTTCCTCTGCTTGTCGATTCAGATAAACAGGTCATAAAATCCTACGGTGTAAATGGCCCGCTTGGCATTGGTGTTCGTAGAGTTTCTTTTCTGATTGATCAGCAGCAGATTATTACGACTTCTGTGCAGGCTGATTTCCGAATCAACCGCCATATTGATTGGCTCAGAGACTTGCTGGATAAGCGCCGTTAAGAAAGTGGGCGTTGACCAGGGTTTTGATTAAAGTCGAGTTAGCGCTCCAGCAAGAGCTGGGGAGGCACTTTTAAGGCTGGGCACGAGTGACATCTAAATCCAGTGCTCGGATGGTTTGGACTGATAAGCCGATGTGAATTTTCTCTGACCAAGATCTTGCCGGAAAAAGAAGGTAGCCGGCTTTTTTTGGCCCAGGCCGGATCAGCAGTACTAAGCCGGCTTGATTTGGTGATCGGGGCAAAGAACGGGTATGCACTGGGCGCTAAATTATTTTTTAGCTCGTTCAGGCCAGGCTGGGGAAACCGTTATGTTGGATGAAAACCTTGGTCGCTGGGATACCATCGATGGGCTGAACTGCAATGTGCTTGTGTGGGATTGGATTTACTAGTTGCAAAATACTGCAAGCCTTGTTCAGGGGTAATTATGAGACGGATCAATGTGGTAGGAGCCAGTGGCTCGGGCAAATCGATTTTTGCACGAGCGCTGGCAAAACGGTTGATGATACCGGTCATTGAAATGGATGCTTTGTTCTGGAGTCAAAACTGGACACCGGTGGCCGAGTCTGAATTCATCACCAAACTGGGCAAAGTGGTGAGTGGTGAGAAATGGATTTTAGATGGTAACTACCATCGGACAAAAGATTTGAAATGGTCTCGGGTGGAAACTATTATTTGGTTGGATTTTAGTTTTCTTTGTATTTTTAAGCGGGCTCTGAGTCGAGCATTGCTGCGCATCTGGCGAAAACAGGAAATATGGGCGGGTACTGGTAATCGAGAAGCATGGGCTAGAACATTTTTATCAAAGGACTCTGTTTTGCTTTGGACCCTGACCAGTTACAACGGAGTAAAAAGACGCTATGCAGGAATTTACGATAATCAAGCAGGCAGTCCATATAAGGTAGTCAGATTGGATTCTCCAGGTCAAGCCAGGGCCTTTCTGGCCGCGCTTGTATGAGTGCTGGTCAATGCTGCTTAGCCAGGCAATGCGCCATGATAAGGCTCTCGGGGCCGACAGATTCGGTCACAGGGAATGTGTTGGCATTTTATCGCTTCATTGAGCACGAGTAACCAGAAACCAGGGGAGAGCTAAGTATGTTAGTAAGATGGATCGGTCTGATAATTATCGGCAGCTATGGCCTGGATAGCTATGGATGGTCTGATATGGGGCATAAATTAGTCTGTGATATCGCTTATGAGCATCTCGATCCTGGCGTAAAAGGTACTATCCAGGATTTGATCAAAGCACTTCCCAATGAGCATAAGGTATTGATTTCAGAGGAGGATGTTCCGAATTTTGGTGATTTGTGCCCCTGGCCAGACAAGATTAGAAGCTTGTCAGAATATAAGGCTGTGGCGACCTGGCATTACGTCAATGTTGACAGGAGTGATGCGAGCATGCATCGAAGTTATTGTGTTACTGGATGTATCTTAAGTGCAATTGACCAGCACGAGGCCATCTTGTCGAATCGCCATTTAAGTGACTGGGCTCGTCTGCAGGCAATGATGTTCTTAGGCCATTGGCTGGGTGATATACATCAGCCTCTGCATGCCAGTTTTGCAGATGACCGAGGCGGCAATCAGGTCCGGGTCAGTGGTTTTGAAGAATGTAAGAATCTGCATGGCGTCTGGGATTACTGCCTTATAGCTAGCAGCAAGATGTCTCGACAGGATTTAAAGCGATTACTTTCGGGTGTTGCCAGCAATATAGTAGCGCAACAGGTCAAACCAACGCTCGACCCGCTTGTTTGGGCCAATGAGTCTTTTGCAATAGCCAGACATCCCAGAACCCGCTATTGCAAGATAACCGAATCAGGATGCCAGCGGTTAGCCAGCAGGCGCTTTCAATTACCTGCAGATTATTACACTCAGAACTGGCCTGTCGTTAAGCAACGGTTGGCGCTGGCTGGGATCCGCCTGGCTGAACTACTGAACCGCGTACTGGCAGCGCCATTGGTTGGCCTGGGCTAACCGAATAGTCTGTTGAATAAATAGCAAATGGAAATTTCATGGTCTTGTCTTGCATAAGATGCGTCAGGCTCCAGAGAAGCACCGGAGTGCTCGCATCATCTCATCTGGGCAAAGCAATTCCTCAGCTCGGTAACAAAAGTTACCGGTTGCTCGAAGGCAGCAAAATGCCCACCTTCGCTGAGCACGTTGAAGTAGACCAACTGCTTAAAGCGTTTTTTAGCCCAGCGCTCTGAGGTCTTGAAAATTTCTTTTGGAAAAATACTGGTACCGAACGGTATTTCAACAGCAGGTTGATCCAGAGAATTACTTCCGAAGCTTTCCCAGTAGATTCTCGCTGAGGACGCGCCGGCATCGGGTAGCCAGTACATCATCACATTGTCCAGCAACTCATCTCTGGTGACGATGTTTTCCGGGTGTCCCTGGCAGTCCATCCATTGGTAGAATTTTTCAATGATCCAGCCAGCCTGGCCAGTAGGTGAATCAGCAAGGCCATAGCCCAGTGTTTGTGGTCGGGTACTTTGTTGCTTGGAATAGCCAGAGTCACTGTCCTGGTAAAACTGGTAGGCTGCTAGACATTCCTGTTCGAACTCCGATAAATCGCTCATGGTATCGGGGTCGGGAGCAGCCATGGGCATGGTTACGTGGATTCCCTGGCAGTGCCCCAGGTTTTGCACGGCGATGGCAGTCGTGACAATTGAGCCCCAGTCACCGCCCTGGGCTAAATAATGCGAGTAACCCAACCGAACCATCAGTTCATCCCAGGCTGCCGCTATTTTGTCAATGCCCCAACCGGGTTCACGGGGTTTATCTGAGAATCCGAATCCGGGTAGCGAAGGTAAGACGAGATGAAAAGCATCCTCGGCTTTGCCGCCATGATTCACTGGGTCGGTGAGGGGGCCAATTACTTTTTGAAATTCAATGATCGATCCGGGCCAGCCATGTGTCATCAGTAACGGGCGGGCATTGGCTTCATTTGAGCTGATATGCTGAAAATGTATGTTAAGTCCCTGTAGTTCAGTCTTGTAACCGGGCCACTGGTTTATTTTAGCCAGCCTGGCTGGCCAGTCATACTCGGATTCCCAGTAGTCCTTTAATTCCTTCATGTAGGCAAGAGGGATACCCTGGCTCCAGTCAGCGGGGGTTTCTTTATCCGGCCAGCGGGTCATGGCGAGTCTCAGTTTGAGGTCAGCCAGTTCCTGATCGCTCGTTTCAATGATGTAAGGGGATACTGTGTTCATATCTTTCACTCCAGAGAAATAATGGTTTTACCGATTGCTTTCCTGTCCAACATGTTTTTCATGGCAATTCCTGATTGTTCAAGGGGATAGGTCTCTCCCGCATCCGGGTGGAGATGGCCTTCATGAATCCATTGAATCAGAGCATTTACCACGGGTCTGGATGCACCGGGTTGGGCACCGATATACCCTCCCCAATTAACCCCGATGATCGAAATTCGCTTGAGCAAGGTTAGATTAAGAGGCAGTTTTGGGATACTGCCACTGGCGAAACCGACCACCAGAAATCGACCCTCAGGGCTTAATGATCGTAGTGCCGGTTCGGCGTATTCTCCTCCTACAGGATCATAGACGAGGTTAAGGGCTTTGCCATCAAGTTTTACCTTAAGTTCGTCTCGCCACTGCGGTTGGCTGTAATCGATTGTTTCCTTGGCACCTGCCAAAAGACAGGCCTTGCGTTTTTTCTCACTGGAAGCTGCAGCGTAGACTATTGAGCCCTGAGATATAGCAACATCAATTGCTGCCATGCCGACGCCACCACTGGCGCCAAGAATCAATATATTTTCACCTTTTTTAATTGCACCAAGGGTGATCAGGCCATGGTAGGCGGTGCAGTAATTTATCAGAAATGAAGCAGCGGCAGTGCTCGTGATGCTGTCAGGCAAGGATATGCAGCTCGCCTCAGGCAGGCATACTTTCTCAGCTAAACCACCTCTGGCAGGCATCGCCAATACTCGCTGACCCACTCTCAAGTGCTTCACCTGGCTTCCCAGTGATTCGATGCTACCAACGATCTCGTTGCCAGGAATAAAAGGCAGATCGGGTTTTATCTGATAGAGACCTGCCACAGTCAGTGCATCGACATAACCGAGGCCAGTGGCTCTGATTTTCAACAGGACCTCATGCGGTTCTGGAACTGGGTCAGCTATCTCGGTAACCGTAAGATTCTCTGGAGCCTGAAAGGTTTTGCAGATAATTGCCTTCAACGGGAATACTCTCTTTTTATTGGCTGGATTAGGTTCAGTTCTTTTTTAAGGAACATAATAGAGTCTATGACTATCTAATGTGTCTTGATTGAAACAATAAGCCCACTTTCTTGCGGTGGCTTTTAAATAATGACGCACTCTCCTGATGATATCAGAGCATACACTGAATTCATGACTTTAGTGATTGAGTTAACCGCGGTGATAGTGACCGCTCAGCAGGGCTTATGAAGGATCAAATTGATAGTTACTTTCAGTTTGGCCTGTCTGGCCGATGGTTTGATCAGGATCGGCCTAATAATGAGCCTGCCACGCAAACGCCTCTGAAAAAGTAATTGCCGGTTGCTGTTCTTCCTGACATTGTTTTGGATAATAATGCCAGTTGCATCTGGCTGGGTTTATGAAACAAGATAGACCTTGTTACTGGTTAAAACGGCCAGCTAGCATTTTTCGGAATAGATATAGTTGTTTTCAAGAGCAAGTTGGACCAGAGGTGGCTACCATCTATGACAATTGGAATTGGTATTGGATTAGCGCGATTTCCCTTTGCTACGGGTAAAGACTATTTTCAATGGGCAGAATTGTGTGAATTAGGGGGGCTGGATTCTATCTGGCAAACAGATCGATTGGTATCAAGAGAACCAAACCTGGAGACCCTGTCAACCATGGCTGCGCTTGCCGGGGCGACACAAAGAATTCGGTTCGGAATGAATGTTGCCAGTATTGCATTGAGGGATCCGCTACTGACTGCAAAGCAGTGCGCCACCATTGATCGCTTGAGTGATGGCAGGCTGCTACCGGCATTCGGCATTGGCAGTGCCCTCAGCATGGATTATCGTTCAACCGGGATCCCCACAAAAAGGCGGGGAAAAAAAGCTGACGAGGCGCTTACTCTGGTGCAACGGCTATGGCAGGAGGAAGAAGTCAGTTTTGCTGGTGAGTTTTTCAATTATGACCGGGCTTCTATTTCACCTAAACCGGCTAACCCAAAACTGCCACTCTGGATAGGTGGCGCAAGTGAGGCAGCTATGCGTCGAACCGCCCGGATCGGTACCGGCTGGCTGGCAGGTATTGATACACCGGAACAGACTGCCCGGGTTATCAAGGGTATCAAGGAAGCTTTACTGGATACCGGGCGGCGTATTGATGATGATCACTATGGTGCTACTTTTTCATTTCGTTTTGGAAATGCCGATGAACAGGTCTCCCAACAGTCCATAAAGGGACTGGCAGCAAGAACCCAACAGGATCCCAGTCGTTATCTGGTCATCGGTGAAGCAGAGGATATTATTTTCCGCATCAATGAGTATATTGCCGCCGGGTGCTCCAAATTCGTGCTCATACCTATCGCTGAGGGTGCTCGGGATGTCATGTATCAGACTCGGAGTCTGATAGAGCAAGTTATCCCGATATTTTCAGAAAATTGAGACGGCTGCTTAATGGCACTCGCTTGCCAGAAATGCCCGGGTTCGATTCTGCTCTTCATCATTATCGGCACTGATCGCTGCGCAGAATTCGGTGACACCCAGATCCCGAAGTCTTGCCATGGCACCCCTTACAGAAGTTTCACTGCCTACCAGAGCTAGATCTTGTGGCCCCGCAATACCTTCTCTGTCAAGCATGGCGCGATAAGAAGGTAGCATGCCGTAAATCTGCAGGGATTTCCCTATCTGTTCTCGGGCAGCGGCTTCATTATTGGTAATGAGTACCGGAAATCCAGCGGCGATCCTGGCGTTGGGTTTCCCTGCTGCCGCTGCTGCTGCATTGATGGTTGGGATTATATGTTCTTCCAGAGTCTTTGGTCCGGTCATCCAGGTGATAGTTCCCTGAGCCTGTTGGCCAGCAAGTTTCAGCATGACTGGGCCGAGGGCGGCAACCAGAGTGGGTACTTCGGTTTGCCCCGGCATGGCTAGCTTGATCTGATTTACCTGATAGAGTTCGCCCTGGTGAGAAACTGTCTCGCCTCGAAGCAGCGGCAACAGGACCGCCAGGTACTCCCTCATGTGCCTGGCTGGTTTGCTGTAGGAGAGTCCGAGCATATTCTCGATGACCACTTGATGTGACAGGCCAATGCCCAGCGTGAATCTTCCTTGGCAGGCGGCGCCGGTAGTCAGGGCCTGTTGCGCCAGTGCTGTGGGGTGTCTGGGATAAGTGGGTGTAACAGCTGTTCCCAATAGGATTGATTTGGTAGCCTGACCGATAAGCGCCAGTGTAGTGATGGCATCGAGACCAAAGATATTAGCCATCCACAGGCTGGAAAAGCCTTCTAACTCCGCAGCCTTGGCATTTTCAACAACATTCTCAATAGTACCATTGACATCTTCGGAAACAGATAACATGAGTCCAATTTGCATAGCGGGCTAATCCTTTAAGAAAAGCGCTATTGTGACATTGATGACTGCCGTCTGCATCAACAAAGTACTGGATAGGAAATTTCTACATAAGGGTTTCATTGAAACCCTTGGTGGCTGGTCGGTAAACTGACTTCTAAGGGTTTCATTGAAACCCTTGGTGGCTGGTCGGTAAACTGACTTCTAAGGGTTTCAAGGAAACCC